>Ga0214919_10000481_pt1 | contig 67985 bp, 77 predicted proteins | sample LL1503_MetaG_FD_177994 | JGI IMG/M metagenome (GOLD analysis project Ga0214919, IMG submission 177994) | Freshwater microbial communities from Lake Lanier, Atlanta, Georgia, United States - LL-1503 | ecosystem: Environmental > Aquatic > Freshwater > Lake | place: USA: Georgia | collected... | reverse complement strand
TGGTTTTCAAAATTAAAACTACGAATTTACCTAAAAAAAATAAAAATTCAGGAGCAAAAGCTGAAAATGCTAGCAAAAAAGATGACATTATTCCGAAATTAAATGCAATATGGGGCAATGATTCTTATACTGATTCACCTCTCAAAAAATACGAACTTTGTATTATTTTGGAAATATTAATGAGATATTTAAATGATGTTTCTCAAAAAGTATTAGATGAACTTATTCCACAAAGAAGTGCTAACACAGTTTATTTTTTCGGACCAGAAAGTACAAAAGCGAATAAAGTATGGGATCTGTAAGTATGGGATCTGTAAGTATGGCATCTGTAAGTATGGGATCTGTAACTATGGAATCTATGAATAACTAAAAAGGTATAAAAAATTGATTAAAGCGAAAGTATTATCTTAATATAATACAAAATGAATACAAAAATGGAACGTAGAGGAGAGTCACAAGAAAAAAGATACGAATTGCCTTATATACCATCAGTTCTCACAATGAAAGTATTTCTAAAAATTACTGAAATTGGTGAAAGTGTGAAAAAAAATTTGGAAGATGTTATTCGTTCTAAAACAGAGGGTCGTTGTATTGCAGAAGGATATATTCGTCCGCGTTCTATTCGTTTAATGACATATTCATCTGGCAAAGTAAATGGTGATATGGTAGAATATCATGCAACATTTGAATGTATGTTGTCTCATCCAGTTGAAGGAATGAAAGTTGAATGTGTTTGCAAGATGATTAATAAAGCTGGTATTCATGCAGAAGTTATTGATTTAGATGAAGCAACAAAAAATACGAATATTCCGATTATAGTATATATTGCACGCGATCATCACATTAAAAATCATTTATTTGAAAATGTTGCAGAAAATGCGAAATTAGTTGTTACTATTGTAGGAGTTAGATATGAATTGAATGATCCTCATATAACTACTATTGGCAGACTAGTTGAGAATAGAACAACTCATGAATATGGTAAAACTACTGCTCCAAAAAAACCAATTCGTATTTTGTAATACATATTTTGTAATAATAAAAATATTCTCTTATTTTAGATAATATTTTTAATGTATGAATCTGATAAATATGATAAATCTGATAAAAAATATACAAAAAAAAATAAAATTCAACATAAATTTAGACAGTTACCAGTTAAAGAATTCAATCATGCACACAAAAAAGCGGTATATTCAAATCATCGAAAGCATAATGTAAGTAAATTTGATAGTAAATTTGATACACAGATTTGCGACGATAAAATGACATTTGAAGATTGTGAATTAGCTATTCTCCGTCATGCTATAGATGAAACAGAAGAAATTCAGAAGAAACAAGTAGTAATTTCGGATGAAATTCGTAAAATGTACACTATTCTTGAAAAATTCATAATCAGTAAAAAACTCATTGTTTATGGTGGTTTAGCACTCAATCGACTAATGCCAAAACATGCAAGATTTTATAATGAAGATGTTGAATTACCTGATTACGACATGTATAGCGAAAATGCTTTAGAAAATGCGAAAGAATTAGCCGATATTTATTTTAAAGAAGGGTACAAAGACGTTGAAGCAAAAAGCGGAGTACATTATGGGACATTTAAAGTGTTCGTAAATTTTATAGCTATTGCAGATATAACTCAATTACAAAAAGAAATTTATAATAGTATTAAAAGCGAAGCTGTTATTATTTCTGGTATTTATTATTGTCCTCCGAATTATTTGCGTATGTCTATGTATTTAGAATTATCGAGACCTGCTGGCGATATATCTAGATGGGAAAAAATATATAAACGTCTAACATTGCTCAATAAATTTTATCCTTTAAAAACGCCGAAAACATGTAAAACTATAGAATTTCAGAGAGATATTGAAAGCGATTCTATTAAAAAAAAAACAACATTTCTCTATTATTTAGTGCGTGATAATTTTATAGAACAAGAAGTCATTTTTTTCGGTGGTTACGCCAATTTACTTTATTCAAAATACATGCCGAATAATGAAAAATACAAGTTCAATAAAAAAATACCTGATTTTGATGTGTTAGCAGTAGACCCAGATTTATCTGCAATGATACTAACAGAAACTTTAAAAGAACGCGGATTCAATAATATTACACAAATTAAACATGAGGCTATTGGTGAAATTATTCCTGAACATATTCAAATATTAGTAGAAAAAGATACTATTGCATTTATTTATAAACCGATTGCATGTCATAGTTACAATATTATTCATATAGATAATTCTAATAGAGAAGCACGTGTTGCGACAATTGATACTATGTTGAATTTTTATTTGGCATTTTTATATGTAGATTTACCGTATTATTCTGTTGACCGAATTTTATGTATGGCGAATTATTTATTCGAAATTCAACAAAAAAATAGGCTGAATCAGCGCGGATTATTGAAACGATTTAGTTCAGATTGTATAGGCAAACAACCGCAATTAGAAGATATGCGCGCAGAAAAAGCCGAAATGTTCAAAAAATTAATGGATAAACGCGGTTCAACTGAATATGAAATGTGGTTTTTGAAATATAATCCGGCATTAAGTAACGGAAAAATGCAGAAACATTCTGCTGTTATTAGTATGCCTAAAAATAGCAAAAAATCAAAAAAGGTGCTTACAGAATCTATTGTCGAAGGTTCTCCAATTAAGAAAAAGAGAACCAGGAAAAAAGTGAAAAAACTTCCGAAAAATAAATATAATGGAATAATAGAGCCTGTTTTCAATTATTGATTATTATCGTTTTACGTTCTCATACATAAATACTTTTTCCATTGGATCTATATCATATCCAATATTATCAAAAATTATTTGCCAATTATTTGTTTGTTTGTAATAAATTATTTTTCTGAGTTTTCCTAGAACACCGTATTCTTCGTCTGTATCAATTTTTTCAATATCGTGAAATAGAAAATGTTTTGATGTTATAGGCTCAGTTGGAGTATATATAATACGAAGAGGTGTTTCATATTTATCGCAATCATGTGCTAAAATGAGGGTACAATTATATGTATAAAATGGCATAGGTTCTCTTTTATATTTATTTATAAATTATAAATTTTATAAATAAACTAGCGTCCAATTTCTGTAATTTTAAGCCATGTAGAATTATCGCCATTTACTGTTAATTGATCATTTGAACCATTATTATTAATATCAACACGAATAGTTTTAGAATTTGTATCAGTATTTGTATATCTTCCAACAATAGGAAACAATGTTCCACTGCGTGTTCCACCACCTGCACCATTCATCCACTTTTGATATGTAGTTCCAATTCTATTATCAATAGAATCATATGAATATAAATATGCATAAATTTCGTCATTTGCACTACCACCAGAATAATTAATTGTTTGATATTCAATGATAATATAAGAATTGGCTATTTTTGGTGTATAAGAATATGTGAAAATAGTTTTTGTGGAACTGACATTTACTGTTTGTGATGGTGATAATTGATTTAAATCAGTATTACTTAATATCGAGACATTTACAATTTGACCTGGTAAATACTTTGAAGAATATATTGTTCCGCTAACAGATAAATTTCCATTTATATTTACATCTCCTGTTTCGCCAATTGGTTTTGTAAATTGTGAAAATCTATTATGTATTTGAGTATCTTTATTAGAAACTTTTCGACTTGTTAAAGCATGCATAGACATTGACATTTTTATTATATATAATGAATGAATATTTTATTTATAAAGAGAACCTAAATATAAAAAGAAAATTATATAAATTATATATGCCAGAAAATTATTATGAAATTTTGGGAGTTTCACAGGATGCAGATGAAAATGAAATAAAACGTGCTTACATGAAATTATCATTGAAGCATCATCCTGACCGAAATGAAGACAAAGAAGAAGCGACACGCAGATTTCAGGAAATCAGTTCTGCATATGAGACTTTGAAAGATAAACAAACGCGCCAAACTTATGATCATGAATTGAAATATGGTATTGGTAGTGGTGGAAGTTCAATGGAAGCTGAAATGCATGATATAAATAATATTTTTAATATGATGTTTGGTGGAGGGTTTCCCGGAGGAGGGTTTCCCGGAGGAGGATTTCCCGGAGGAGGATTTCCAGGACACGGGTTTTCAATGAATGGTCCTTATCCTGGTATGGGACAAGGGTTTCCCGGTGCTGGTATGCCAGGTGTTCATGTATTTCAGATGGGTCCAGGTATGGGAGCAGACCATATATTTCAACAATTGCAAAAACCTGCACCTATTATAAAAAATATTGAAATTGGATTAGAACTAGCATATTTTGGAGGAAGCTACAATATCGATATTGAAAGAAATATAATAAAAAATGGTATTCGTGTTATAGAAATTGAGACTATTAATATAGATATAGTACAAGGAATTACAGAAAATGAAATAATTGTTTTACGTAATCGCGGAAACATGTTAAACGAAAATATTATTGGCGATATTAAAATATGTGTTAATATTTTAGAAAATGATACTTTCAAAAGAATTGGAAATGATTTAATATATCAAAAAAAATTGTCACTTAAAGAAGCATTATGCGGATTTTCATTAGAAATCCGGCATTTAAATGGCAAAATTCTTAACATGAATAATATTGTAAATCCAGCAATAATAAAGCCTGGTTATAAAAAAGTGGTGCAAAATATGGGAATGATTCGTAATTTGCAAACAGGCAATTTAATTATTGAATTTGATCTAGTTTTTCCTGACAAATTAGATCAATCACAGATTAATATTTTGAAACAAGTGTTATAATCATGACAATTTTGGTAAATGCGATGCACAATAATTTTCATTGATTAACGGCTTTTTACAACATGCGCGACCTGTCTTGGTTTTGCTAACACATATGTATTTGCACATGCTATGTGGCAGACGTTTTTTATTTTGATACCATGCTTCACTTGCCTCATCGAAATCAATGACAACTTCATATTTATCTGTTAGCACTAGTGGTTGAGTATTGTTGACTTTTGTTTGACTGCGAGTTTTCATTATATGATGTATTTTGATTCTGGTTGTATATCATGATATTTTTTGCAAAAAAATATTATCAATTTTTATTCTCGTTTATAAATATATAATGAGTTATGAATTAATAGATTTTGGAAATCAATGTTTACCAAATTGTTTGATAAGACAAATATTAAATAAAAAAGAAAAATATTTATTTATGTTAGGTAATTATTCATTTAATAATATTTGCAATTTTTTAGAAAATGGAATTTTTGAAGATATTTATAATAAAGAATTTTTATTTTATGGAGATAAAAAAGTAGAAAATTTTACAGATGAGAATAAAAAATATTCTCATAATATTGTTATAAAAAATATAAAATATAATTTTGCATTCAATCATGATTTTTCATATGATATTTCAAATAATACAATAACAAATTACGATTTTATAGTAAATGAATTTAATGAAAAAATAAAAAATTTCAAGGAAATAATGAATAATGAAAAAACACCCATATTTATAAATTTCAGTGAAAATAATAAAAATTATTTTAATTTTGATAAAATGAATAATATTTTAAAAAAATTGTGTAACAAAAAATTTTATATTTTTGTTTTTTTATTTTCAAAACCAAGTAATGTCAATAAAATTGATAATGAATATACAAAAGATAATATAATTTTAATTCATTTAGAAAATGATCTAACAAATTGGCATATTCAACCAAAAGATATAAAAAAAATATTATTCAGAGAAATTTATGAAAAATATTGCGATACTATGAAAAAACTTGAATTAGAAAATATATTTTCATATTTCGATAATTTGAATATAAATATATAAATAATTTATATACATTATAATGAATAAAAATTTGATAACAGTATTAACAATTGCTAGATCTGGATCTAATTATTTTTGCGATTTTATAGAAAAAATATTTGAAAATATTAATGTAAATTATGAATTATTTAATAAAAATAATTGTTATGCTAATAAAAAAATAAAAAATAAATTAATTGAAATATATGAAAATGAAAAGTTAAATGAAGAAATTATAAATGATCCATTTAAATTATTAACACATATTTCAGATATTTGCGAAGAAAATAATATTTTGTTTAAATTATTTTTAGATCATTTAAATGAAATAGAAACTGAAAATATACTATCAAAATCATCATTTGTTATTATTTTGAAAAGAAATTATTTAGATAGTTTTATATCAAATGAAAAAGCATTGAAATTAAATAATTTTTCATTAATTTCTACAACATATGAAAAAATCTTGTTTAATTTTAAAATATATGAAAAACAAAAAAAATATTTTGAAAAACTTTATGAAAAATATGAAAATTTTATTAAAGAAAATAAAATTCCATATGTAATAATAAATTATGAAGATTTTCATAAATTAAATTTGGAACAACAAAAACAATATATGAAACAAATTTTTGATGAAAAAATGCCAGAAAATAATATTATATTAAAAGATAAAATAAATAAATTATTTTATACAAAACAAGATACATCTCATTCTTATAAAGATAAAATAATTAATTACGAAGAATTTGAAAATTATTTTTCACATATCTTTTAAACTGTATCATAATAATTATTCGTTTTTTTTAAATTATTTAAATTTTTTGAAAATCCAGAATGAGAAAATCCATATATTTCTTCTGCATTTTTACCAATTAAATAATCTACATATCCACATTCATCATAATTAAAATCTGCAAAATCTTTTTCATTTTTGTATAAAATATTTGAATATTCAGATAATGGTTTTAACATTAATTTTTTGTCATATAATGTTTCAATACAACTTGTGCAAATATAAATAGGCATTTTTTTTTTAAACGGAATATTTTTTATTAATGTATCCAATAAAGGACAAATAAATGGTTTATTTTGTTTCAATAAGAAATTTTCCCAATCTTTTTCATATCTATAGTGAATGAAATTATATTCACTGCAATTTATTTTTTCATTTATTTCATTATATTTATCCATTATTTTTTTGGATGGTTGAATAAAATCATGTATCATATATTCATTATATTTATAATCAATATAACTCCAACAACCACCACCAATTATTATATATTCTTTTTCACAATTTGAAATAATATTACAAATATTATTTTTTATATCATTCAAATAATTTTTGTAATCAGAATTATACAATTTTCCATTTATTTTATCTGTAAAAAAATCATATGTATTATTATCATTTATTTTATTTTTTATTTCATTGTAATTTATAAAATTATCATAAATAGAAAATACATTTATATCAAATAAATTATCAATATCATACTTTCTATAAATAGTAGGATTTTCTTTTGGTCTACACGTTGATTGATTAAATGTAAATTTAAAATTATGTTTATTACAAAATTGAATAGCCGAAATAATATTTTTTTTTTGATCACTTAATCCTCCTATTGCATCAAATATAAGAATCTTGTTATTCATTATAATATAATTTTGTATAAGTTATTATATATTTTATAACAACTTATAAATTCTCTATAATTATTTTTCTCAATTCATCATTAAAATATTGATAAGAGAACCTTGTTTTATCCATGTCTCGTAAATAATAATGCGTTTTAATAATCAATCCTAAATCCTGCGATTTTTTTTCAGCATCTTCATAATTTGTGAAATAAAACGGATAATCTTGCCCAAGATATTCAATAATAGACGGATGATTCACAGTCAAAATTGGTGTACAATTTACAATACATTCTAACAGAATATTATTCGCTACACATGAATAAACATCAAAAAAAACAATATTATTAGAGAAAATACGATCATAATCTTCCTTTTCCAAATATTCGCTCAGTCGTGTATTCCATTTTGTAAGCAAATATTTTTCTTCATTATCAGTAAAATCATCTCTATTTTTTTCAAGGTTCTCTTTTTTCATATTCATATTCATGTTCATATTCATATTCATATTCATATTCATATTCATATTTATATTTTGAATAAGATCACTGTTAAAAATTTCATCTTCATTTAATAGTCCAATAGTTTTGCGTATTTCATTTGCAATATATTTTACAACATGCAGCCCTTCATTCTTTTTTATTACAATCGTTTTATTACAAGACAATTTCAAGAAAACGTCATATTTTCGCAACCACCATCCAATAAAAAAAACAGATTTATTTGTATTTTTCATATAGTTTTCAAGAGAGAACATATTTGTTTTGTAAGTAATTTCTAATGGGTGATATAATGTTTTTATAATACTGTCTGGCAATAATTCATTTCGTTCAATAAATTTTAGATGAAAATCAGACAATGTAATTAAAACACGAAGGTTCTCTTTTTCTTCCAAAAAATCGCCATTATTTTCTAGTAATTGAAAAGTATCATGTGTCTTAAACCTTTCATATAAATCACATGGCAAGTCATATAATGGCGGATCGTGTATAAATGAAATAAAAGGCAGCAAATATTTCGGTTGGTTTTTATTATTCCAAATATACTTGCGTTCTAACCATTCATCAAAAATAATATATTTCATTTTGCAATATTTCATTTGTACCTTATATTTTATATTTTCTAAATAATGAGTTTTTGCTGACAAATAATCATCTAGTCTATATTCCAATGCATATGCGATCCATTCAAAATCTGGGTTATCTAAATAAAATTTGTCGAACAAAACATTTTCATAATAATTCTGACTTACAAAATTGGAAATTACATTTTTCCAACCATAACGATGAATTCCAAAAGAATCCTCTTTGATAGAATTACATAATAATAATCTATAAGGCGGAACATATAGATCATCTATTTTATCCTGTAAGATTTCAATTGCATTAAGCTCAAATTTTTTGTAATAATTATAATTTATTTTTTCTCTATTATCTAAACATCTGATATTTTCATTGTAATATTTTATGATATTTGAAATACGATTTTTATAAATAAATTCGTTTACACTACTATAATGTTTATCAAACCGTTTGTATTCATCAAAAATATACATGTAAATAGTGTATTTATTATTCATTATAATATAATACAAAATATTATAATAAATCTATAAAAACGTACATCTAGACAACCCATGTATAAGGTCCTGATCCACACACACTAACAGAAGATTTTGAAGGCTCAACGTCAATTGCAAGACGTTCTCCATAAACAATCCAGAAAAATTTGGAATTTTTCCCATAAACATTGAAACGATTTCCAGAAACTTCAGTTGTTTTCAAAATATTATATTGGTCTTTTGTTGATTCATCATAAATTTGCGTAATATGAACAGTGAAATTTTTTGCCAATTTATCTACATAATCTGGTAATACAATTGTAACATATTCATCATTTACAATGACAGCTTTTCCGCGATAATAAACGCCTGCTTCAGGTCCTTCTAAACATGCATGGACAAGAAATTTTTCATTGTCTTTTGGATGATCAATTACAAATGTTTTTGATGTATTATATGTTACTTTTTGCATACTTGGATCATACATAACTACACGCGAATTATTTGTACCAGTTGGAGCTAAATGAGAGAATGATAAACCATTTTTGTTGTTTATATTTATATTTTTGGACATATTTATATATTATATATATATAAATATATAATGAGCGAAAAAGATTGTATGAAAACAATATGTAAATTGGCATTAGAAAAATCTGATAAATTTAGTAAAGACATTACAGATATACTTGAAAAAAATATTGAAAAAAATGAAAATAAACCAATGCCAAACAAATGTAAATTAGATAAAAATAAAAACAAACTCGAATGTGATGAAAAAGAAAGGAAAAATAAAATCAATGAAACAAAAAAAATTATAAAAAAATTACGTTCAAAAACATATAAAAAACATATGGATAAAATTGTAAAAAAAAGATGCAGAAAAACATATTGTAATAAAGGTTGCAAGGGAACCATTTTAGAAGAAGGCAATGGTTCTCAATTACCAAAATCTATTAAAGTAGAAAAAGAATTGAAAAAAATTTTTCAAGAAAATAGAAAAAAAATATTTGGAAATAAAACGAATGTATTGAAAGACAATTTTTACGAAGGACTAAAACCTTCTGTAATAAAAAAATTACAAAATGAAGGCGCGATATCAGGATGTATTACAAAAATAATTGAATTAAAATAATAAAAATAATAAAATATAAAAATATAATAATTTACAGAGTAAAAAATATCATTGCACATCCGGCTCCACCACCACCAGGTGTTACATAATTATCTGTAAGACCATTATCTGCGCGATTCATAACTTTTCCTCCTCCACCTCCATAATATCCTCCTCCTCCTCCTCCACTTGCACAACTAGAATATTTACCTCCAGGTTTTCCACCAAATCCTCCACCAAATCCTCCATCTCCTCCATATCCAGTAGTTCCATTCAAGCCTGATGGAAGAGGACCTGTCCCGATATAAGATCTAATAATAGGACAGCCTGCACCACCACCGGTTTGAGATGCCTGACCATTTTGCGTATTATCATAACCATCTATATTACTATTATTATAGTGTGAAAAATTATTATAATTGAAAGCACTTTTACCACCATCATTAGTATCAATAACACCACTACCACTTGAACTTGACTGATTCTTAGCACAACTAAAGCTACCTCCAGATCCTCCAGCTCCTCCAACAACTTTATACATTATATTCATATTTGGTGAACCATAATATAAATTTGTATATGTATTTTTTAAATTAGGATCTGCATAATAAGGTTCATTTCCATTCATTATATTTGACATTTGTGAATTATATATTCTATAATTCGGAAGTGCTGTCATTTCTGTTACTGTAGTTGACCCATTTAATACTTTCAATGTTGTATTTCCTGGATTTGGTTGACCATATTGCCAAGGACCGACTACAATTATATTGAATTTGTATGATGTTGTTGCTGTAAAAGGAGTTTTATAAACAGTAATTTGTCCACCGCCTCCCATTTTTGAAAAATCAGGATTTTGTTTCAGATTACTCGTTGGATCAGTATCAGTATCACTCTTACTATTTAAGAAAAAATTTGCACCAGGTCCTCCTGTTCCCACTAAAAATATTTGTTTAACGTATATTGTTTTATTTGGTACAACATTAAATTGTCCTATTCTAAATCTTATCATGTAAGTAACATTATCACTCATTAAAATTGGCATATCATAACCAAGAGTATTATAAGCATTACTAGGTATTCCAGTAGAAATAATAGTAAATGGATTAGATGAAATATAAGTAGCATTACGATATAAAGGGAATGGATTTATAGAAGGATTCAATGTACTTTTTGGAGGTAAAGTCCAATTAGGAGGTAAAGTACCATAACCTTCTTTATATGGATGATATGAGGATAAATTATTATTTACAAAATATTTATTTAAATACAAAACTACTAAAACAATCAAAATAATAGATAAACTAATTATTAAGAAATTCATTAAACTTTTTTTAATATATTTCATATATATATACATGAAATATATTAAAAATAATTGAATTAAAATAAATACGTTTAATAATTACTAGCTAATTGACTAATATGCACAACTTTATGACTTCCATCTAATTTACGCACTGGCTCCCATTTTTTAAACTTAATATTCCATTTACATTCTATTTGCACTTTTTTCTCCAAATCCACATATTTATCGCACGCCACATCTTCAAAATCTTCTTCATCATCGCTCTCTTCTATTGCGTCCAAATTCGCGTTTTCCTTTATTTTCCTGAAAATAGAATTCATATACATACTCGACTTGTAATTTGCTATGTAAGCAACTCCACAATAAACCAAATCTTTGTTTCTACCATATGCATATAAATGATATACATCATATTGCATGTCTGCCATAACTATAAAAACAGTCAAATTCCTATATTGTTGTTTGTGCGAATCTAACCTAATTTTTGGATTTATTTGTGTTGGTATGCTAACAGATGATTTTGTCAATCCAATACTACTACCAAATGCAGTAGGACCTGCCAATTTACGTGTAGGCATAATATTAAAAAATGGTCCAGCAACGTTGAGACATCTGTATTGAATATGATGTACAGTATAAGGCATATTTTTCGACCATTTTTCAGGGATTTCATAAATTGCTTCATAATCCGCTACAGAATTATTTATTTGCCACATTATAGGTAAATTAATACATATATCACCCAATTTGGGTGCGTAATTTCTGAAAAATGTGTCTATGAAACCTAGTTTCTCCGAAAAAAGTAAATTTCTTGTAGGAATTCCGCAAAAATAAAATATATCATCTGTCAAAAATACTGGTATATTTGTATTTTGTATCGGGTTATCTAGAATTGTTCCGTATAATAGTGTGCCTTTTGCATAATTAATTGGAACTTGCATTGAAGAAACCGATATTTTTCCGGCTTTTTTTTCGCGATTTAATTCTATTATAAAACATACATTTTTATCACCGTAAAAAGTAAACCATGCAAAGCATTTACGACCTACAGGAATTGCCATACAAACATTGTATTCTGAGGAAACTTTCTTATGAGGATGTGTTTCATAGGAAAGTTCAATATTAGGAAATCGCTGCATAAGCTCATGGATTTGATATGAAGTGAGTTCGTGCATAACAATCTATTATATCTCTTAGCAAATGTCTATATTGTTTCATAGAATAAATTTATTGATTTATTTCATTAATAAATTGTTCTAATTCTGTTTGCATATCAGCTTGTAATTCGGGAGTAATTTGTGTTTGTTTTTCTATAGTTTGTGTTAATTCTTGAATAATAGATTTATATTTTTCTGTGTGAATATTGACTAAATCTCTTTTTTTTTCTTTGCTAAATTTATTCAAAAAATAATTCCATAAAGAATGTCCAATCCATATTACAATAATAGATAGGACAATTTGAAAAATCCATGTCCACATATATGGTGAAGATAGATTGATATTAATTAATAAAAACGCAATTATTTTCTGGATTTTCTTCTTTTCGATCTTCTTTTTTTACGTCTACCTCCCATTTGTTGACGAGGTTGTTGAGATGGATCTTGTTGAGATGGATCTTGTTGAGATGGATCTTCTTGATATTGTTGTGATTCGGCAGGTTGTTGTGATTGACTTGAAGAAGACTGTTTTTGATCAATTAATTCTTGAATTTTATCTATTTTTGGTTGTATTTCAGTAGTACATTTATTTTGTTGTTCTTTTAAATTTTCAATATTTTTTTGTAAATCTTCAATTTCATCACCAGGTGTTTTTGGAGAAAATATTTTTGGTATTCCCCATTCCTCATTTGGATTATTTGGATCCTTCCAAAACAACCATCCTCCTCTTTTTTTCAAAGTTTTGCCACCTTTTTTTTTTAAATTTTTTCTAGTGTATTTTACCATTATATATTTAACGTATATATTTCTAAAGTTTTTATTTGAAAAATATATAAATACAAAACAGTAAATATACTAATATGCCAATTATTATAATTATTGAAAAATCCGGTACTATTAAAGAACTAAATATTAAATCTTACAATGAAGACGAACTTTATAAAAAAGCCGGATTCAAAGTAACAGAAGGATTCATATGTCAAACAATGTGGAAAGTTGAAGTAAATTCTTTAAATTACAATATTTTATTATATGCTAAATCTAAAGGGCGCGCCGGACAAGAAAACAAATATGATTTTCCGCCGCCAGTAGACAATGCACTTTACTTTGGTAGTTGTATTCTTGTCAGCATAAATGATTCAAATGTTTCACAAGATCTTACAGCGAGTCTTTGGGAAAAAATATATGAAAAATTATTTGGAGGATTTGAAGATATTGGTTCAGAAGACAGTGGTGAAAGTGAAGATACTGAACCTGATTTGCCTCGTACAAAGAGTGGATATGTAAAAGATGATTTTATTGTAGACAGCGATGATCTTAGTGAATACTCTGATGCTAGTGAAAGCGAAGAAGAATTTATTGAGAAAAAGAAGGGGAAAAATGTGAAAAAAAACAATAAATCTAACGATAAATCTAGTGATAAATCTAGTAAAAAGACTACAGTTTTTGAAGCGATTGAAACAAATGAATCAGTTAATGTGCCTACAGAATTAAATTGTACAACTGAATTAGTTGAAGAAGAATATCTTTAAAAACTTGAATAAATAAAATGGAACATTTAGAAAAAATAAAATATATTTATATATTGTGTGGAAGTTACTTTATCCACATCAAAAATCGGATTGGCGCAGAGGAAGCGCGTTGGGCCCATAACCCAAAGGTCGGAGGATCGAAACCTCTATCCGATATATAGGTATTCAGTAGGCTAATGCCTTCCGGTAGGCGAATGCCTTATACACCAGTAGGCGAATGCCTTATACACCAGTAGGCGAATGCCTTATACACCAGTAGGCGAATGCCTTATACACCAGTAGGCGAATGCCTTATACACCAGTAGGCGAATGCCTTATACACCAGTAGGCTAGTGGTAAACTTTCTGCCTACCAAGCAGAAGTCATGGGTTCAATTCCCATCTGGTGTAATTATATACAAAATAATTTTGTATATAATTTACAAATATCTTTTAGATAATAATTTTACGAATGCATCTCTGTCAGGAAATTTATTTATATGTGGTTGGTGTAATCCACATGTATCATCATGATATATTGTTTCTACTGCAAATTTTTTTGCAATATCTATACTAGGAATATTTGATCCTTCAATTATCTTCAAATAAAAAGAAAAATAAATATCTTCGTTGTTTAAATATCTTTCTCCGAGATTTGTAATTGCATTTCTAGGACAATTTTTTACAATATCATACATTTTACAAACGTTTCTTAATGAAAGTCCTCCATTTCCTATTTCAAGAATACCAAGCCATTTAACACACCATGGTGCACCAATATAATGATATTCTAAAAAATCGTCAATATTATCTTTCAATAAAACTGTATCTACTTGAAAAATTAACGAATGTTTACATCCAATTTTTAACAATATATCCCAAAAATTAAGTGAACATAATAAATTACTATATTCATTTGATGATAAATTTGAAACTTGCATACGAAAATAATTTACATTTTTCCAATTTTTCAATTCATTATGTAAAAATATCTCATTTTCTGTTCCATGAAATATAATAAGTCCCCACCCCTTATTTTGTAATAAATACATAAAATTTTTTATTACTGGTATTAATAATTCATGACAACGCGGCTCAATAATTACACAATATTTGTCAGTATTTTTTGGAATATTTTGAAATGATTCTGCTGACAGATTGAATTGTTCAAGATAAGATATCCATTCAGTTGTATCCATTATATTTTCTATATTCTATATTCTATGTTTTTTATATAATAAATAAGTTTTTCCAGAATGAAGAATATATTGAAGAAAAATAATATTTTTTCTTAAATAAAATATAATCCATCTTTTCAATTAGAAAAACATATGAATATAAAATAAATAAATCATTACTTATAAAAGGTTCCGAACAATTCATTATTATTATATGTATAATATTAAATATTCATCAAAGTATTACATAAAGTACTTGCATTTGGAGAACCTAATCCTGTAGCAACATCAAATTTTGCACCACTATTGTACAAAGTCATACCTGTAGTATTTGTCCCACCAATATTTCCTAAATCACTGCCAACAGTAATATCATAAAATACACTAGAATATAATGTATTATTTGTATAAATAGTTTTATAAAGATATGTCTGTAAATGATTAGCAGGTGTAATATAAGCAGAATTTGTAGCAACGTTTGGCGTAGTAGTATAAACCGTTGTCAATGCACTTTTTCCAGAATTGAACCGCATTTGATTTGCTAAAGAGAGAACCCCTGCAAAAAGAGGAGTAGAAACGGATGTTCCTCCAACACCATACCAATTTCCATTATATACAGTATAAACACACGTATTACTGTCAGCAATCATTGCCAAATCTGGAATAACTCGGTTATTATGTGTAATTGTGCTAACACCTACTTGATAATTGGGCTGCGAAATAATGCTAGAATATCCACAACCAGCCGATGACCACGCATATTCGGTTCTATTTGGCGTCGCAGTAGGCGTCCATATAAGCGATGTACCACCTACAGCCACACAATTTGACGATGTCGCTGGCCAAGACACAGTGTTTGAATCGCCACTTGCAGCGCAATAACATACCGATGTATTTGTAAATATAGAGTTATAGTTAGTCAATTGTTTGTTTTCATCTTGTCCCCAAGACATAGTAATAACATCGGCTTTTATTGTATTTGACGCATATGTCACAGCATTTGTCAAATCTGTAAGAGAATCCGATTTCGCCTCAACTACCCATATATTTGCGTTAGGATTCATTGTACATACCATTTGCACATCTAAACATTCTTCCTGTGCCCAACCAGCGTTTTGTTTTGCTCCAGGCGCAGTATATATATTTATAGAAGGCGGTCTAGAATTTGCGCCAAAATTAATTGGATTCTGCCAATAAGTAAGTAAATCGGCTTTCAAATTAGGATATGTAAACGCAATAATAATTGCAATAGTTACTTTTTTCGCGGAACCACTAATATTTACTGTTGGCACATTGTATAAATTTCGTAATTGAGATCCACTAAAATATTGCGGGGGTATTGTAGCGATCGAATTAGACGAAAAATTAGGTGAAACATAAGGCTTGAAAAATGTTTTTGCCTTTGGTTCTTCTTTTTGTGATTGTTGTTGTGATTGTTTTGTTATTATAATATTTCTGTAATTATCAGTAAAAAATAATTTCATTATATAAAATAAAATTATTTTATAAAACACATATAATTATATCATTTTTTATTACACCTTTGCACATTCTAAATACCGACCTTTATGTCGGCATTTGTGAATGCGCTTAGGTAACTGTTACTTTGCTACTGATAAATTATCTTTTATATCCGAGAAATCGCATTTGGCTATTTAAAAGTGCAAAGATGTAAGACAATTTTTAAATGATAAATTTTCATTCATAATATTTTGTATTTCTGTTTGTATTCTTAATTCTTTGAATAGATCATTTTTATCATGAAAAATATCTGTTAAACTTTTAGGTATATTTTCAAAACCATAAATTTTTAATAAACAAGTCCATATTTTAAGATCATGTTTTAATTCATTTTTTGTTTTACCTAAATATTCTTTTGTTCTATTTTCTTTTTTAATTTTATCTTTTTTTTTAATTTTATTTACTTTTAATAATTCATTACTTTTTCTTTCACTATCAGGTGAAAGTGACAATGAACCTGTAATATATTCACCATCAATTTCCTTTAAAATTTTATCTGCTGTTTCAGGATCATATGATTCTTTATTTTTTAAAATTTCTTGAATTTGGTCTTCACTCAAAATATGGCGAAATCTTGGTATATATTCTTGTAATTTTGGTTTCCAATTTGGAGATAAAGATCTTATTTTTCTACTTTTTGATTTTGTTTTTTTTGCTAATTCTTCTGATTTTGCTTTTAGTATTGTTTTTCTTGTTAGCATTCTTGCAATTTCAGATGCCCATTTTTTTTGTCTATAAGTATTAGTACTAGGTTTAGGTTTAGATGTTGTCAATGATCTCGGCATATATATTTATATTTTATTAAAAGAAAACAAATAAAGAAATTGATTTAAATCTGCTAAAAGTTCATCGCGAATATTAAGTAAATCAGAATCTTGTGAATCATCGAAATAAATATTCATATCCGTCAAAAATTTGCGATATTTCAATAATTTCTTTTTAAACTCATCTTTTGATTGCATATCCAATAAATCTATGCGTTTTTCCAACATTTGAATTCGACTCTCGTCTTTACCTAAAAGTACTTCAACAAATCTATCAACATTTTCTTGCATTTTTCCATATAGTTCGTCAGTAGCTTTATGTTGAGAATATGATCTTGTTTTCCAATGATATAATTTTATCATATTTAACATTTCTAAAAATATGCTTACAATATGAGATTTATCGTTTTTTTTAATTGAATGTTTTTCTGTTGATACATTTTTCAAGGTTCTCTTTTTATTATTTTTTGATTGTGTATTTTTTTTCTTATAAAGAGAACCCCTCCTTTTTTTATTGTATGTGTTTGGCATATTTATATAATATATATAAAAATTGAATAACATTTTTTATCAATTACAGAATTTACATAATTCCAATAATCTGTTAAAATGATTCTGACACGCTATCTATATTCGAAATCAGCAGTTATTGCATCTTTAAAGACTGCAATTCAAGAAGGAGATAAAAATAAAGCGCTTTTTTGGGCATACGAACTCTATCGATCCGGGTTTCAAACAGAGGTAATTCAATTATTGTTCTCCATTTTCGATGAATCATATTATAAATTCAAAAATCTGAGAAAATGCATACAAAAAAAATACGAAAAATGGAAAGAGGATTACAAGGAATATCCAACTTTTGTAGGCACTTTTGTTATAAATATGATTGCTAGGAATCATATGTTACAAGATTTAAAACCCGAATCTAACAATGTCATTAGTATTGTTTGCGCGAATGTTGACGAATTTGACACAAAACCAATCGAAAAACCTTCCAAATATTTGCAATTATGCTGCAAATATCCTACGGTGGGCGGTGATTCTGATAATATATTTTGTCATACAAGATCACAAACACAATGGATATATTATGCATCATTTAGCCCTATTTGGAATATGCGCCTCCAAAAATATGGAGCTAAAGTTGATCATTTGCTAAAAGATGTTGTGTTTGATGATGATGACCAATTTGAGGTATTTATGGAAAAATTCGGATTTGAACCGGATGAACAACCGCTAAGTATTCAGAAATATTGCTTGGGAATTTTGTAAATTATTTCACAAAAAATATATGAAAAATCTACAAAAAATAGTTAGGCTAAAAAAAATTACATAGAAATATGTAATTTTTTATTTTTTGAATAATTGAAGATCCATCGAATACCTTACTAAAAGAATATATACGATAGTGTGCAATATTAATCCAAATAAAGTAGGGCATCCATTTGTAGAAACTTGTCCTAATTTCAACCAATCTCCAAATATTTTTTGAGTTATTTTATATGTGTAAGGATTAACTACGAGAATAAAAATAAACGCAGAAAAAATCGTAATTTGCCATTTTTGAGTACTAGATGCCATTATATATAATATAAATAAAAAGAATTATTGATGTTTTATAATTTTTCATTTAGATCAGTCTAATAAAATTGATTATTAATTAACATAAATATTTATTCTTTATAATATAAAAATCATGAATATATTTACAATGAAAACTCTTTATAATACAACTGTTGGCACAGGCAGGAAGAAACAATGGTCAATTTGCGTTTTAGAAAATGGACCAAAATCATATACTATAAAAACATCACATGGAATTGTTGGAGGAAAAATGATAAATCATGAAACCATAATTACTGAAGGCAAAAATATTGGAAAAAAAAATGAAACTAGTCCTAAACAACAAGCGATTCTTGAGGCTGAAAGAGAATGGACAAAAAAAAATAGACAGGGATACAATTGTAGTGAGAATACAGAGTCTAACACAAATACAGAAATAAAAAATGACAATGTTCTCACAGGAATAAAACCAATGTTAGCAACCGAATTTGTGCAATCTTCATCATTATCATATCCAGTATATATTCAGCCAAAATTAGATGGAGTTCGATGTCTTGTATACATTGGTCCAGACGGAAAATTAATATTTCAATCAAGGCAAAATACTATTTTCGAGACTGTTAAACATTTACAGTGTGATTTATCCATTATTTTCGACAAAATTTCAGAATTTGGAAATGCACAAAAATTTATATTGGACGGCGAACTTTATATACATGGTAGACCTTTCAATGAAATTACAAGTATGGTTCGCAAATCTAATCATATCGATGCATCACAATTACAATATCATATATACGACTGTTTATTCTTAGATAAATTAGACCTAAAATTCAATGAAAGAAACATAATTTTACATGAATTATCGAAATCAAATAAGTCTCCTAATATTGTATTTGTTGAAACAGAAACTGCAAATTCATTAGATGATATTGAGCATTTTCACACACATTATACTACTCTTCAAAATCCATATGAAGGAATTATGATACGTAAAATAAATTCGCAATATAAACAGCAAAATCGCTCTAAAGACTTACAGAAATACAAGAAATTCTTTGACGAAGAATTTGAAATAGTCGATTTCAATGAAGGTACTGGTTCTCATTCTGGGACACCAATTTTCGTGTGTAGGTCCAATATAAATCCAGATAAAACATTCAAAGCGACCATGCAGGGTACTATTGAATCTCGCAGAAAAATAATGGAAAATATTGAAGAATATATCGGTAAAATGCTAACAGTAAAATATCAGGAAAAATCAGTTGAAGATGGTATCCCGCGTTTTCCTGTTGGCATTGAAGTTCGCGATTATGAATAATATATTTGCATAATTTGATGCAAATATATTAATTTTTTTTAGACATTTTACATTCAAATACACCGACCCTTGCGGTCATCGAAGTGGTGAATATAATTCGGTGTAACTTAGATATTCCAGTATGTTGAACCGGTGTTGACAGAACCAGTAGGACGAGACTGATGAACAGTACCAGTGAAGCACAATGTTTGGTAACTCTTTAATTTTGTGCAGTGTCCCTTAGCAACATTATTACCAAAAGCAATATTGGTTCTCCATCCACGACCAATAATATAAGGGAAACCAGCTTTCTTGTTTCCACCTCCTTGATTGATATCTGTACGGGCATTAGAACCCATTTGATATTTATTAGCTCTAGAAAACATTGGCGGCATTCGATTAATATATAATGACTAAATATTTTTCTGTTGGCATTTAATAGATTTTATTATAAATAATTTACTAAAAGATATAAAAACTTGCTTACATATATATTAAGCCACATTGCTTCATTTTATTGAATTTGAATAAAATGAACACTATACAAAACACTATTTATAATGAAGAGGACATTTATATCAAGAAAAATGAAAATGGATCCGAAACATATATTTTTGATCCATTCAATCCGCTAAATAAAGAAATAACTAAATCGGAAATTGAACAAATATTGCGAAAATACGGAATTAATTTGCCAATAACAAATTTCAATCTTTACAAGCGGGCATTTATTCATAGGTCTTATTTAAAGAAACCGCATATTGAAAATGAACAAAATAATATTATTGTTGCAGACCGTCCTCAAAATTGTCTTCCTCTAAATACTAAATCTAATGAGAGATTGGAATTCGTTGGCGATGGTGTTCTCGAATGTATTACTAAATTCTATTTATACAGGCGTTTTCCTAAAGAGCAGGAAGGATTCATGACAGAAAAGAAAATAGCTCTAGTGAAAAATGAGGCAATCGGTAAATTGGCTTTAGAAATCGGCTTACATAAATGGTTCATTTTGTCTAAACATACTGAAACGAAACAAACAAGGACTAATTTGAAAAAATTGGGATGTCTTTTCGAATCTTTTATTGGCGCAATGTTCTTAGATTTTAATAAGCTCGATGTGAAAGATGATGATGAATGGTTCAAAAATGTTTTTCAATGTGGTCCAGGATTTCAAATGGTGCAGATTTTCGTGGAAAATGTATTTGAAAAACATGTGGACTGGATGAATTTAATACAAAATGATGACAATTATAAGAACATATTGCAGGTGCGAATTCAAAAAGAATTCAAAGTAACTCCGCATTATATGGAAGTTACTGAACATAATGCAGACACTGGGTTTCATATGGGCGTGTATCTGTGTCTAGGACAACCTGTATTTGGTCTCACGCATTTCGATTCAATATCTGTAAGCAAGTTTAGATCATTTGCTGACATACATCAATATATGTCTTTGAATAGTCGTGTGTTTTTATTTATGGGTGAAGGTAAACATAAGATTAAGAAAAAGGCTGAGCAAATTGCATGTGATGAAGCAATAAAACAATTGTCTACGTATTAATATTGATAATAATGATAATAATAAATTTTTAGTCGTATATATTTTGAAACAAATATATATAATTAATATAAATATGGATTTTCAATTGGATAATTTGGAAAAAAAAAATCCAGCAAAAAAAAAAGAAAGAGTACGTATTTTTTTCGGTAAAGAATTAGAAAGTCTTCAACCAATTGCTGATACAGAAGGTCAACTTCAAACTGAAGACGAAGATGGCAACCCGATAAATATTCCATCAACTATTCCACGTATGAAAATTATTGACAAACGTCGTAAAAGAAAAATACAAGAAAATGAAGAAGAATCATCTACTGAATATTTGCCTACAGATAGAAAAGGTATTTTGGCAAAATTAAATTTACAAGATGTAGTCGAAGAATTAAAAACGCAAAGTCAAGGAAGGGTGCTTACAGAATCTGATTTAACTGCATTAATAAATAAAAAAGGTGTAAAATTTGCAGAACAACAACAACAACAAGAAGAATATGAATCTCTATCAGAAGTCCTATCAAATGCAAAAAAAGATGCAAATGAAGATGAAGAAGATTCTATGAAACAAGCCGAAGAAGATTTGAATAAAGATGTCAAAGTTTTGGAGGAAGGAGACAATGAACTTCAAGAAGAACCTAAGGTAAAAATTATTAAGGCGGTAAAAATTACACCCAAAGCCAAAAAAGTATTAGATGAGGCTGTTGGCAAAATCGACCTAAAAACTGTGAAAATTGGCGAAAAAATTGTTGCATCTAGATTACCTCAAAAAAAACGTTATGCAGTCCGTGTTTCAGATTATTATATGAATAATCGCAAACTCTATATTCAAAATCTCGCACAAATGTTCAAACCATATCGCGACGAAATTATGCAAAAAACAGACAAAATTACATGCGATTCTCTGCGCGAAATAAAAGTCGATTTCGATTTACTTACACATCAAAAGGTCGTTCGCGATTATCTCAATTTATTCACGCCATATCGCGGTCTCCTCCTTTATCACTCTCTAGGTTCAGGCAAATCATGTAGCAGTATTGCTATAGCAGAAGGCATGAAATCGCAGAAGAAAATCGTGCTTATGACCCCTGCATCTCTTAAAATGAATTTTTTCAATGAACTCAAAAAATGTGGCGACCCACTTTACAAGAAAAACCAATTTTGGGAATTCGTATCTATAGAAGGCAAACGCGATTTAATACCTGTGTTAGCACAAACACTCGGATTAACACAGAAATATATTCGCGAAAATAAAGGAGCATGGCTAACAGATATTTCTAAACCATCTAATGCCGCGCAACTAAGTAGCGCAGATCAAGAATCGCTTAATGCACAAATTGATACAATGATTCGCGCCAAATATTACGACATAAATTACAATGGTATGAATAAAAAGAAATTGCGCGAAATGACCAAAAATGGGTCAATTAATCCTTTCGATCATTCAGTAGTAGTAATTGACGAAGCGCACAATTTTGTAAGCAGAATTTGCAATAAACTGAAAGACTCGGCCTCAATATCATATAAATTATACAATTATTTGATGGATGCCACAGATGTACGTGTTGTACTTGTTTCAGGAACTCCTATTATTAATTATCCAAACGAAATAGGGGTTCTCTTCAATATTTTACGTGGTTATATAAAAACATGGATCTTTAATTTACAAAGTACAACTACAAAAAAAATTAATCTGGAATTTATTTTAGACCTTTTTGAAAAAAATGGATTCAATACATTCGATTATGTTCAATATAGTGGTAATATGCTAACAATAACTCGTAATCCATATGGATTTATAAATAATTATCGCAGAAGAGGCAGTTTTGGTGGTTCAAAAACTAAAACGAAAAAACAGACAAAACAAAAAAGAGAACCTATTAAAGAAGTAAAAAAAGAATCTAAAAAACGAACACGAAAAAATAAATCGAATAATGATGACGAAATATACGAAATAAAAGATGGTGTTCTTATTAGAAAACCATTGAAAGAAATTCCGCTTACATATGAAGAAACAAGTGAATATGGTCACGAAGTCGAAGAAGATGTACATAAAGGAGGCGCGAATGAATTGGAAGATTACTCTGGTGTTAGATTAGATGATACCGGAAATATTAGTGACGACGATTTTCAAAGAGAAATAATTCGTATTTTGGCAAAACAAGGAATTCGCGCTATTATGCAAGAATCTGAAGAAAATAAATTGACAAAAACGAAAGCGAAAGCCAAAACCAAAGGTTTGAAAGACACAGGCGAAGAAGATGTACCTGTTAGCACTTTTATTCCTCCTACAAAATATAAATGTTTACCCGATAATTCCAAAGATTTTTTAGACACATTTGTAGATATCAATGGTACTATGACAAATACAGATATGTTCAAACGTCGTATTTTAGGTTTGGCGTCTTATTATCGTAGTTCGCAGGAACAATTGATGCCTCAATTTGTAATGACCGATCACAATGAACCATATTATAAAATAATAATAGATATGAGCGAATTTCAGTTTGGATATTATTATAAGATTCGTAAAGATGAATTGGATAAAGACAAGAAAAGGAAAAGGAAAAAGAAGGCGCCTGCCACAAATGTTAAAGATATAATTGAAGATAAAGTGTCTTCTAGTTACCGTATTTTTTCGCGTTCTGCTTGTAATTTTGCATTTCCGGACGAATATCCTCGTCCAATGCCAGATAAAAAAATTTTGACAGAAGACGATTTCAATGCTGTAACAAAAGAAATGCGAACAAAACGCGACGATTATATTGAAGACGATGAAAATGTGGAGGAAGTTGAAACATTAGACGACGATGAAGAAGGCGAAGGCGATGATCCAACGCCGACTTATTTAAAAAGAATAGAAGATACGTTGGAAAAATTGAGATATGATCCATTGCATCCTAGACCACAAGAATTCTTGACATTGGAAGGTCTTGAAAAATATAGCCCTAAATTTTTGCGCATATTAGAGAATATACAAGATGAAGAGAATGAAGGCTTACATATGTTATATAGTCAGTTCCGTACTATAGAAGGTATTGGTCTTTTCCAACTTGTTTTGGAAGCCGCCGGTTTTGCTCAAATGAAAATTCGGAAAGTCGGTGATTCATGGGAATTGGATGAACAACCAGAAGACTTCGATAAACCCAAATTTGTCCTTTATACTGGAACAGAAACGAAAGCGGAAAAAGAAGTTATTTTGAATATTTACAATAGTACATGGGATTTTATTCCACCAGAAATGGCGGCGAAATTGCGGCAAAGACATGCCAATAATCATCGCGGCGAAATTGTGAAATTGCTCATGATCACTTCGTCGGGCGCAGAAGGTATCAATTTACGTAATACGCGATTTGTACACATAATGGAGCCATATTGGAATAATGTACGTATTGAACAGGTTGTTGGTCGTGCTAGACGTATTTGCAGTCATGAAGATTTACCAGAAGAAATGCGAACAGTGAAAGTGTTTATGTATTTAATGCAATTTACAGAAAAACAGCGCAAAGATGACAAACATATTCAATTAATGATCAACGATATTAGTAGGATAGATCCTGCAAAAGCTATTACAACGGACGAATCTTTGCTCGAAACTGCGCAGATTAAACAGCGGCTTAATATGCAGATTTTGAAAGCAGTGAAGGAATCGGCGATGGATTGCAATGTTTATATTGGCAAAAACAATGAAGAGAACTTGGTATGTTATGGATATGGTAAAGTTAATTCTAATCAATTTGGTACATATCCTACATTGGAGATGGATAAGGCGGAAAAAGTCGAGCAGTATGCTGTGAAAACGAAATTAGTTACGCGTAAAATAACGGATCAAAAAACGGGAATCGATTATGCACTTAATCCGAAAACAGGTGATGTCTATGATTTGGATAATTTAGACGTAGTTATTGGGAGGTTAGTGAAATATGATACGCGTGATAAACGCGGATTGAAAAAGACAGAATTCAATATTGAATTCTTGAAAGCATGAAATTAACAAGTATTAAAATATATTTAGTATATATATACTATGGAATTCTGTACTCCAACAATTATAAATATATTACTAGGTATTATTTCATTAATTTCAATGATTTTCTATGGAAGTGGATGGTTATCCATCATTGTATATATTATATGGATAATTTTGTGGACATTTTTATTGAATTATTTATGTAGTATCAACTGGAATTGTTTAGCATGGATTTTAGTATTACTTCCATTTGTATTATTTTTTTTATTAATTATATTTTTCATTGAAATATTCATGTTTGCAGCTATTACTGGTAATGGAAGTTTGATGGCGAATGGAATCATGGATGGTGGAAATTGGACAATGATGCAAACACCACAACCATTAAATTCATATGATTAGTTATAATATCATTAATTCAATATCTTTCGTTATTTTGTCTTGGTTATTGTATAATAATATTTTCACATTATTTATTTTACATATTTTGTAACTAGGAAATTTCGTATCATTTTCGTCCAAATATGGCAATTCATTAGAACAATTATCCAGAAAATTCTGGATAATTTGTTTGGTTCTAGCGTCTATTTTATTCGCACTTTCTAATTCATGGTATATTTCTTCAATATCTTCCTTTCTATTATCAAATAATTCTGTTAGCACTTTCTGTTTTTCTCCTGTTACAAAATAACCTTTGTCTGAATCATATTTATATGCAAAATTGTCATGTAAATTAGTAATTACAATATTTTTAAACTGATGATACTCACTGCAATGTGCTATTTCTACTATTCTTTCCATTGCATTGAGACGCGAATTTATTATTTGTTTCTTTTCTTTCATTGTGAGAACCTTTACAAGTTCTTCATTTCCAATATTATATATAATTTTATTGTTGTTTGTTATAGTATTCAATGAATTTGTGTTATTATTTTGTGAATTTTTTATATAACTACGTTCTTTTAGAATTTTATTAATTGCCTTGAAGGTTCTAGTAGATACTTTATTGTTAGTTTTTATAAGTTTCTTCTGTAATTCTATTATTTCATCTTTTAGTTTATCAATTATTATTTGCTTTTCATCTTCATGTTTATCTTTAACTTTTATTATACATTTTTTTTCATGGGACCATCTTGCTGTATGACTTTTATATTTTTTTTCACAATACTTACAGTTATATAGTTTATTTTCCTCATTTTTTTTATCATATTTAATAATATTTTCATTATGAAATTTTTTCTTATGATTAGATAGACTAGAAGAAGTAGAGTATATTTTGTTGCATATTTTACAATTATGTTCCATTTATAGTATCAAAATATTTTTATTTTTTAAATAATACTTCAAAAAGTGTAAAGATATATATAAAAATGAAAAGGTATATCAAAAAAAGTGAATCGTATATCAAAAAAAGTGAATCGTATATCAAAAAAAGTGAATCGTATATATTTGTAATTTTATTATCAATTATCCAAACAAATATATTTTACAATATTAAATATAAGATTATAAAAAAGTGAATCGTATATCATTTTTCCATAAATTTCAAAACGAAGAGTATTTTCAAAATACAAAAAATTCTATAAAATAAAAAAGAAGAATTATAATATTACAAGTTTTTTCTATAAAATTACATAAAAAATATCAAAAATATATTTTTTATGAAAAAATGAAATTATTAAATTTTATATATTAGAATTGTATTGATTTATATAATTCAGTAAATTTTTCCAAAAAATATGAATTTTCTTTCAAATGAACATTTTTGTCTGAAAATTCATATTTTAATGTACCATCATCTGTTGTATAATAAGAATATGGATTAAAATATATATAATTATTATTAACTGATAATTCTTCTAATAATTTATTTACTTTATTTGTATATCTAACTCTATCTTGATCACTTCCTAAAAATGGAAATGGAAAATTATTTGGCATTTTTCCATTTTCTATTTCATAATTGCTTTTTTTTGTTGGTGGTATAACACCAACTATTATTATTTTTACATCCAAATTAATTGTATTATTTTTTATAGTTGTTATATATTTATTAACTAATTGATTAATTATATCGTCTTCATTAATTCCTAAATTTATTTGTTTATTTATATGACATCTACAATCTACTTCACCATATGATAAAACAATAATATCATTTTTTTTAATAATATTTTTATTAAAATTTATTATTACGTTATCTCTACCAATACGAAACATTGTTATAGAATAGCAAAAATAATTATTATTAGGCAATTTCAAATTTTTAAAACTAAATTCTGCATGACTATCACCAAATATACGTATCATATATTATATTAATAAAAAAATTATGAAAGTAAAATATACTTCAATGTTTCAATTAAATTGTGCTAACATACTTCAATGTTTCAATTAAATTGTGCTAACATACTTCAATGTTTCAATTAAATTGTGCTAACATACTTCAATGTTTCAATTAAATTGTGCTAACATACTTCAATGTTTCAATTAAATTGTGCTAACATACTTCAATGTTGCACAGGAATTGTGCTAACATCCGCACCACATTTCGCCTTCTGTTGCTTGATATGAAAGCACGTCCCTGTCGCATCTTTATATTGAATCGCATCCACATTATCCGGCTTAGGATAAACATAAATCACTTTTTTATTTTCATCAAACACATATACAAAAAAGAATCCTACAGCTAAACTTAAAATGAAAATAGGAAAATTTATATATTTAGAAATAGAGAACTTCATATTTATTTGATATAATAATCTACATAAAATAAATGCAACCCAATTTTTTTATTTTTTACCCTTAGTCTTCTTCTTCTTCGATTTCGAAATACCAGTTTTCGCAGGCTCAATTTCCTCCAACCAATCATCCACTGTCTTAGTATCCGACAAAGGCGCAGCACCCACATTCAATTCAGGAATACGCATATCAGGACGCACACTTTTCTCCTGTTTTTCCTCACCCTCCAAAGTGAAGCTGTAAGCATTATCTCCCTTTTTCTCTAAAATAACACCTTCAGATGCCGTTTTTTTCTTGTCCAACTTACTACGCATTCTCTCTTTCTGAGACAATTGCGAAGACATACGTTGCATTGCCCCCATATCAAATTTTGCACCTTTACCCATAGCCCCTGCCATTCCCCCCAAATTACCCATATTTTTTGTCAAATTCTTCATCATTTCCTGAAACTCTTTTCCATTACCCATACCCTTCATTTTTCCCATGAGTTCGCTCGCCTCTTTCATTATTTCCTCTTTTGAAATATCACCATCCTTCATTTTCGTCTCCAATTTTGACCCCACCGTTTTCAAAAGATCCATGATTTTCTTCGGATTTTTCATAATTTTCTTGAAAACATCTTGCGTCGATTTAATATCTGTTTGGTCCCCAAACATACCCATAAATTCGCCGGACATCTCCTCTGCCAACTCTTTCGCCAACTTGCCAATTTTGCCATCAAACAATCCCTTCAAATGCTCGTGTAGACCAGCCGCATCGGGAATTCCATCAAATGAAAAATCCGATCCATCTGCATCAGCACTTGCATTCTCACCACCATCTTCACCGCTAGTGTTATCAGAATTCGATTCATTATCCATTGTTTTGAAAAAATTTGTCAAATTATTAATTGTTTCTGTTAGTTTACTCTGAAGTTCGTTTTCGTCAATTCCGTCAAAAAGGTTCATTGTCTCACCAAATCCACTCTTGTCTTTAATTCCAGACATAATAGTAATTAAAATCAACTGTAAGTATTTCCAAATAGCCTGTCGCGTAGTATCGCTGATTCCCTCAGCATTGAACAATAATTTGAAATCAACATTCGGCAAAAAATGCGTATTTGCTTCGGATGAATTGTCGAAAATTTCCTCATTTTGGTACAAAATATCAAAAAAACGTTCAGGAAAAACACCTAAACAATATTGATAATTAGCTTCGAACCATTGTCCCTTGTCTGTGCTAACAGAATCAATATGCCATAGATCAGCATATTCAGGAAATGTGGTAGTCAAATCATTCAAAAAATCGGTTAAAATAGACGGGAAATTATCTGGCATTTGGGGTAACGGTTGTTCAGATTGCATAAATATTTCTTTATTTATACAATTTTGTTTTATTTTTATATATTTGTTGGCATTAATTCAATTATATCTAATGTATATTATTAATTCTTTCATCAGGTAAAGGTTTTTTCAATTGCATACCAAACCATGGTTTCAATTCTAGTTGTTTATATGTTCTGTCAGTATGTTGAGGATGTTCCATAGGAACAACTAAAGTACTTTTATCTTCTAAATATTTCAAATATCCGACGGCTTCGTTATATACAGTTGGAACCGCATAATTTAGAACATAAGTATTTAACAATTCGATTTGCTGGCGAATTTTATCGGGCAAATGTTTGGCGTGCTGTAAATAGGTACTTCGCATAATAATTTTAAGATGATCAATATTTTGTGGCGGTATTACGATCTGCTTATCACCTGACATATTATATACACCTGCACGTAATCCATTTTGTATAATTTGTATGTTAGCAGAAGAAAAGAAAGTTTTAGACAATAAGTTTTTCTCCAAATCGTTTCCTGAAAGGGCTGAATCGTAATTTGTCGATTTATTGCGAATAGCTATACGTTCCTGCATTTTGAATACGGCATTTGGATCATGTTGACTAATAATATCAACTTGTCCATTATATCTTTTTCTAACATTATCGTAATCTTTTGGAGAAATTAGTAATGATGTTTGTTCCATACTTTATATAATAATAATAATATAAATTATAATAAATCAACAAATGTCTGAATATTTGAAAACACTTGCAGAAAAAGGACAAAATTATATAGGCGATAAATACAATGAATTTAAAGATAGTGGTAATAATACAGAATTAATAGATGGTATAAAAGACAAATTTAATAATTTACCAGAGACTTTTACAAAAACTAAAGAAGATGTTATTGATACAGCAAATGATACAGCAAATTATCTAATAGATACTATGAAAAATCCATATTCAATGGTAACCAAAACAATAAAATTTTTTACAGAAAAAGATAGAGTTTCTTGGTTTTTCAATATGTATTTTTTTGTATTGAGTATAATTTATATTTTATTCGGTTTTGTTTTTACAAATTGTGTTTGGAATAATCTAGTAAAAATTTATAATATTATTAATGGTGTGTTTGTTGAAATTCCTACATTTACTACTTCTCCTCCAGTAAATAAAAAACAATGTGTTGAGCCTACTACTCCAACACCAATAAAAAAAATAAAAAGTGCATCAAAATCAGTGACAAATGCTATTCAAAAAGTGAAACAAAAACAAAAACAAAATAATTCAAAAATGTTTAAAAAAAATAAGTAATATTTAGGATATCGAATATATCAAAGTATAATAATCTTTAAATAATGTATAAATGGATTTTTATACAATTGTTATTATAGTCGCTGTTGTATTATTAATTGTAAGTTTAACTGCAATTGGTTTATTAATTACAAAAACTAATTCAAATGCTAAATTTCCTGGTTCTTATAGTTCATGTCCCGATTATTGGTCTTTTGATGGAAAAAAATGTAGTGCAAATGGTATCAATACTAACAATGGAAAATATACATCTTATGAACCAGATTCAGATTTATGCAAAAATTTTAACTGGGCTTATAAAAATAAAATTTCATGGGACGGAGTTATTAACGCAAATTCTTGTAAAATTACAACATAATAATAACAATATATATAAATGAAATTCGATATTTTAGTAATAATAATTGCACTTTTTATTTTAGTAATTACATTAATTATTGTTTTTTTTAATTTGCCCAAATATAATCCGCCTTTTCCGCGTGCTCTAACAAATTGTCCTGATTATTGGCAAGTTAATCCTACTACAGGTAATTGTATTATTCCATCAGAAGACATTAAAAATGCTAACATAGGTAATTTACGTAACAAAGGTACACCAATATATATTTACAATTTCGGTAAGGATGCAATGTCATTGTCAGCTTTACCTGAATATGCAGAATCTGACGGCAAAACTAGCAAAACTATAAAAGGTACACCATATAAAGAATTTGGTACTCAAGTATATGCATATAATTTAGATCCAGATAAAAATAAATATAATATTCCTGTAGGATATTATACTGTATCTGATACGTCTCTGGAATCAAAAGAAGAACTATTTGAAAATATTATGTATAATGGAAATGAAATAAATTTCAATGATTCGAAATGGTCGGCTTATGATGGTGGTGGATCAAGTTTATGTAATATAAAAGATTGGATTAATAAAACGCAAATATCATGGGATGGTATGAATACAAATAGTAAATGTGACAATCGAAAATAATATTATATTTCAAACTATAATACAGGATTTTTATGAAATGCAATCATATATTTAGGAATTCCGCCTGCGTCTTGTGGACAAACAAATATGGTCGGTTTTTCAATATTATCTACCATAGTTACATCAAAATCTTCAGTTACTGCTGAACTATAACCGCAAACTTTTGTGCCAACAATGACTGAACAAAGAAGCATATAGACAATTTCCATATGTCCAGCATTTTTACAACTATAACCGATACTATAAGATGCATTCTTAGCAAAATATGTGCCCTTACCATAGGCGCTTGTAATATTATACGAACTCTTGAATCCTTCTCTGCAAATGGAAAGCGCAGCATTTTCAGTTGTTCCATGAAATAATTCCTGTTGGCAAGCCTCTTTACTTTTTTCTTTACATTTTTCTTTTATTTTTTCAAAAAGTTCATTATGGGCCAATTCTAAATCTGGATTATTCACTTCGTCAACCCATAAAATACATGAATTAGGAAAACTTTCACGGACTCTTGCTGCAATTTCGTCATATTTTTTACTTGATATTGATAGAGATGTAAGCATTCTTCTTTTTATAATATAAATTTTATAGTATAAAAATTTCAATTTTTTATTACACCTTTTTACATTTCAAACGCCGACTACAGATAATTATCATTTTAAATAGAAGTTTGTAATTTTACTTATATTTGAATACAAATCCAGCAGAATTATTTTGACGTCCTGATAAAACTGCACCAATTTTTATAGTAGATGTTATATTATATTCTTTTTGTAAATATTCTTTTGCCTCAAATGAATAAGCAAATGTTTTTATAAAGGTTCCATCTGTTTTGAATACATCAAATAGTTTATTTTGACCAAGTGTATCATTTCTTTTTTTAATCCATTCTGACGAACGATTTTTCTGTGCTTCACGATTTTTTTGTAATGCTTCTGGGTTTTCTTTATAATATTTTTTTAATTGTTCGCTTTGTTGTTGTCTTGCTTGCGGATTTTCAAAATATTTTTTTCTTCTTTCACTATTTTTTGTTATTGCTTCTGGATTTTCTTGATAATACTTTTTCAGTGCTTCACTATTTTTTGTTATTGCTTCTGGATTTTCATAATATTTTTTCATTCTTTCACTATGTTCTTTCCCTGCTTCTTCATGATTTTCATAATATTTTTTTATTGTTTCACTTTGTTTTTTTCTTGCTTCTGAATTTTCAAAATATTTTTTCTTTCTTTCACTATTTTTTTTTCTTTCTTCTTCTGTAAAAACATAACCATTAATTCCTTCTCCACCACGGGTCATATTATAGCCATTACTATCTATATAATATGAATTATACTCTATAATATATCCAATTTCTTTTTCACGTAATTCTTCTACTGTATCTGCTGTATCTATTTCTATAAGTTCAAAAGTATCCACCATATCATATTTTCTTAACGCCTTATATAGACATTTTTCATCACCATTTTTGGCACATAATTTATGTTCTTTTGATCGTTGTTCTAATGAAGTGGTAGTTAGACCAATATAATGTTTTCCATTAGAAAACACTATTTTGTAAATATAACCAATACTCATAATATATTATAGGTTATATTTTATGTTTTTATTTCAATTTTTTATTAAATAATCGGCGTTTGAAATGTAAAAAGGTGCAAAATAAAAAAACAAAAAAAACAAAAAGTGCTAACAGAATAATATTATACTGTGAAGGAAATTACTTCAGGTTCTCTATTTCCATAAGAATAATCTAGTTTATTAAATTCCAATGATTTTTGTATTAATGTAAATACCGGATTATCGACATTTCCTGATAATTCAATTTCTTTGAATGGATATTTCGATTCATGCAAATTTTTGTATAAAGGAAATAATTTTTCCACATAAAAAAGCATAATATCTGAAAGCATTTGTTGAGAACCTGCGCCGATTTCTATACTAGTTCTCTTATAATTATCTATCATTTCGCGCATTTGTTCTTGTAATTTAAAAATATTCGATATTTTCGTTTTTATTTTGGTGTCTGTTTCTTTATTAAAAAAAAGGTCTTCATAATCTTTTTCTATTATTTTGAAGAAATCGGAAATTTCATTATATTCTTCCAAATTTTTTTTGAAAACTTTTACTGATTTTTTTTCACTTTTATAATTAAGTAGACTGTCCATTTTTATTTTAATAATATCTTCTTTTTCTTTTTCCATAAGATTTCTGAAAAAATTCAACATTTCTTTAATTTCTTTATATTCTCCAGAATAAATTTCAATGTGAAGATTACAAGGACTTTTTTCATCACCGCAAACTGCTTTGTAAATATGACCTTTAATCGAAAAATTTGTATTTACAGGACGTTGACAAAATACACAAGGCATTTTATAATCGTTTAATAATTGGCGTCTTTCAATTTTTGAAATGCCTCTTTTTTTATATCTTTGATATAATATCGTTTTTTTCTCTTTTTTCGTTTCTTCGTATTCATTTTTAATTTCGAAATATTGATTTAAAGCTTGTTTGAATTCTATGTTAGATTTCACTTCTTTTTTTTCAGTTTGATCCATTTTTTTTCGAATTTCTAATGCAGGATTAGATTCCATTGTAAAATTTGAAATAGTGTCTTGGAAATTCGTGATTGAAAGTAGCGGATTACCATTGCAATTCAGTGTTTTCAATGTGTCCATTCCATCCAAATCTAATTCTACTAATTTATTATTTTCACATAAAAGCGTTTCAATCGACGGCGACAATATTAATTCTGTAAGTTCATTGTTAGATATGTTAACAGATTTCAAGTTTTGTAATGCGGATAAATCGATGCGTTGTAATCCGTTTCCTGCGGCGTTCAAATCCACTAAAGATTCAGGCAAATCTTCTAAATGTGCTAACAGATTATTTGGAATATGAATGCGCGTAATTTGTTTCGGTAAATTGCGAATGCTTGTTATGTCGCCTGCTTCAAATACGAGGCTTGTAACATTATTGAAACCGCATTCTTGCATTACTGCGAAATCTAGATCGCCATGAAGCGGTTCTTTGAATATAATAGAGTCAACTGTTGGCAGAAGGTTCTCTAATATGTCCAATAATTCACGTTGACTTGTGGCGGTAGAACTATCATTCAAAATATCTCGGCGTTTTTGTTCAATAATATTCATTTAGAGTATTGGCATAATTTTTTTGACGGATTTTACTTTGAGAAAAAATTAGAATATTTATAAAGAAGTGCTAACAGAATGAATAATGATTCTGTTAGCATATTTAACTAATTTTTATAAGTTTTATATTTTTTGCGGGTTGATTATTTATGAATGAAAACATGAAAGTATGTCACCGCCTCTTGTAATCATAATAAGTTGAAGCCAAAAACCGGCGTTAAAAAGAATCACTGCAAATGCGTGTATTTTTTGATCAAACACCGTTTCTGCAAATAAACCTTCAATTGCGCCTCCTAATGCAATGAGAACCGGCGGAGCTAACGAACGAATTACTGAAAAATATCCTGGATATACCAAGCCACCTAAATCTGAGAATGCATACATATTTAATGATGCAGAGAGCATAAATGGCACCAATGTAGTCCAAGCTAGTGGAAAGGTTGACCCACCTGCAGTTTGTCCCCATTTGAAATTGAAGGTGGCTTTGTAATCTTGATTACCTAGATAACCGACGAAGAATCCCAACACGGATAAAAATTTCAAATAACCGTAAAAATAAGTGGGACCCAACACAGCATATGAGAACGCCTGTAATCCAATATACTGCATATTGAAAATGAAGAAATAGGCAACGATTCTTAGCCACTGATTGTTTTTATCGGAAACGATCACATTTGTATCCTCTTGTTCGCCCCTTAATGGACTGTCAAAAGGTGCGACTTGCCAACCTTCATATGTATGCATCATAATACCTGGAAGACCGCCGAAAAATGCTATTATTGGTGAGAGAAGAAATAAAAGCGTTCTTTGCTTATCATTATCAAAATAATTCGTCCAATTATCACTATTATTGAGTATAGATTGCGCCATTAAAAATGCCGGAATAATCGGTGTCCAGTGAACAAGTTCAACGAGATTTAACATGAATGTGTTGGCAGTATGACCCATGCCAATTTCGTAGAGCGACGTTTTTGGCTCGGCTTTATTCCAACCCCATGACGGATTTGAAGGAAATCCTACAGAAAACCACTTATTTTCAACCGAAAAAACGAAATTGTTTTTGATACTATTATAGAACGATGTCATTTGATAATAATACTACTATATTTTTAAGTATTTTTCATTATATTTTTTTCATGTGCTAACAGAATTATATTGATTCTGTTGGCATGTAACCAAAAAATTGAAAATAAAATAATAAATTATTTTAAATTACAAATATTTTACCCATAATGGAAAATAAAAATAGTGATAGCCATATGTTAAAAATGATAAAAACATTAAATCCAGGTAAGGAATATCCTTCTAATTTGGGAAAACATTGGAGTGAAGAAGAAGACAAACAATTGTTGGATGAATTATCATTATTGGAAGAATTAAGTGAAGATGTAAATATTGAAATAATCGCGATAAATCATGATAGGACAGTAGGTGGAATTAGATCAAGAATTAGACATATAGTAAATAATTTATATAGTAAAAATATATGTATAGAAGAAATATCACGTGTTACAAAAATGAATATTGAAGACGTGCAAAATGTAATAAATAAAAATCAACAAAACAAAAAAGAATTTTCATTAAAAAAAGAAAAAGAAAAAGAATCTGAAAAAGAAATCAAAGAAATGAAAATGGAAATCAAAGAATTGAAAACGGAAATAAAAGAAATGAAAACATCTATAAATGAATTGATAGAAATGATGAAAGCTGTTTATGAATTTGAAGATTCATGAAATTGAGAACCTCTCTATCAATTCGGTTTTGTTAGAATTATCGTCGTATATATACCATTTTTTTTTCACAGCGTCCCAACGTGCTCCCAATTTTTTCGCTTCATCTTTTTTTGCAAAAGGGACATTGAGCCATATTTTACTCGGTTTCACCGTTGCATAAGGAGAATCTTGTAAGCCTATTGCCAAATTCGCCAATTTATCTGCCCCGTCATTTCCAACAGAATGAATATCGTCTTTGCCTGTATGCGCTTTTATATGTATAAATTGAACATTCGGTTTGTCTCGGTATAATTCGTATGCAGTTTTTACCAATTCATGATTCAAAATATATCCGTCTTTCTTTTTATAAGCGGTTTTACAGCATTTTTCGCCATATGTAGTACAACACCATATCGCATATTGCGAATCGGATACAATTGCTATTTGTTTTCCTTGCAAAATATCGCGTTCCACAACGGAATATGCGCGTATAATTGCGGTCAATTCAGCGGTATTATTTGTCTGTTTTCCGTCTATTTTTTGAGATACATTACGGGTGTCGTCTATTCCGAAAAAAATGCCGATTCCAGCGCTTGCATTTTGCATGCCATTATTGGAACATGCGCCGTCGGTATAGACATAATATTCTGGGTCTGGCATTGTATTACATAAATAAAAAATTTTATGTTTTTATTTACATAATTATTTTGAAACAACTGCTAACAGAATAAATATTGATTCTGTTGGCATTCATGTAAATTCACACATTACACTGAACAAAAATAAAATTGGGACGCTAAAAGCGTGCTAAATTTTTTTTGTCGGAGACTAGTCCAAAAGAAAATAAGACAAAGTCTCATTTTTTCTCTTTGGACGGTGTAATATTAGCAGGATCCGAGATATGAAAATGCTGATCCAATCCGCTTTCACGCCGTTCCGCTTTTATATCCCCAACACTGCCAACAGATTCTGTAGGCACATTTCCAAGAATAAAGCTATCTTTATCACACGATCCATTATTATGTTTCTCAGTTTTTATTTTCATCAATTTCGCCACCCTCTTGTCCCGCTCCGTTTTCTCTTCTTCCATCATGATCGTAAGCAATATATTGGAAAGCGACGTTTTCCGACCATCAAATTTCTTCTTACAAATACCATTGAAATAGTCGTTCCAATACGAACAACATCCACAATCTGTGCCAACAACTAAATCATGATCTGTTGGCACAGCCGACGCAGTATCGTCATATATCCCGTTATTAACTTCATTTCGCAATTTCAAATACGATGCTTGTTCCTCCATATATTGCAATTTCGTATCATCATACAAGTTCTCCAGCGCTTTTTCCTTGATATCGTTTTCAATATCCACATCCATTTTGAGTAAATCCAAATATTTGCCTTTGTAGTCTTTTATTATTCTGAGCGCATCACGACGTTGACTAATAGGCAATTGTATTTCGCTCGTTATGTTCACGCAAAACGCGATCCATTCTTGTTTCAATTGAATGTATTCTTCTAAGCGTTCTTGTATTTGATATATTTTAATGAGTCCTGTGAATATGGCGATAGAAAAACTCATGACTGTGAAAAAGACATTGAGAATAAACTGTTGTTTGGTTGCCGACAACTGTGTTATGCTGATGGATCCTGACGCAGTGGACAAAATGAGTCCTAGTAGCACATTTTTCCGAATAATGGCGCGATATTTTTTGATTGCCAAGTCCAAAGTTTCAATTTGGAGAGAACCTATCTGCACCCATTCAGACAATGTCTCTAAATTCGTCTCGTCCCAATTTTCGCCATTGTGATTATATACGGCGGTCATTTCGTTCACTATATTTGCAGAAGAATCTTCACTCATTATATATAATGGCATATAAAACCCAAAGACGCCGAAAAATCAAACAGATGACACGCAAAAATTTTGTGAAAAAACTAACAGAAAAATTGTATCCTTCATGTAAGCACGATGAAGACACTCAAAAACAGCAAAATCGCGAAAAATACGCCGAACACAAAATCACATACGGCGAAATGGAATACGAAGGAATAGACCGACTGTTGGCATACGTTTCCAAAATACGTCCGAATATTGACACATTCATTGATATTGGCTCTGGTCGCGGCAAATTATGCATGTACATGGCATCAAAACCGCAAATAAAACGCACTTTAGGCATTGAATTAGTGGAAAGTAGGCACGAAGACGCAATGCATTTGAAACGTGAATTGAAATCCGATTTTGCAGACAAAGCGGAATTCATAAATTCCGATATTTTTGACGTAGATTTTGCGGCATATGATTTCGAAAAAAATCAGGTTCTCATTTGGTTCAGTAATCTTTGTTTTGATAGTAAAATTACCAACGATATATTTGAAAAACTGAAACAAGAATTACCTGTTGGCACAATTATCGGATGTTCAAATACAATTGACCAAAATATAAAAACATTTACTTTATTAGACACAATAAAAATACCGATGTCATGGCACAAGGATAGTAATGTCTATGTATATAATATAAATTAAATGAATGAAATAATTCATGAATTACAAAAAAAAAATCCCAAATGTTATGAATATTTTGAAACTAATATTATACCAAAATTAGAAGAACCAATAGAACCTAAACATTATGAATTTACATCTACAATTATTAGTAAAAAAAATATTAAATTAATAGACAAACAATTATTAAATTCATTATTTTTTGATGTAATAAAAATATTATGGCAAAAAAAAGAATCGCAAAAAGAAATAATTGTAATTGTTTTTTCACTATTTTGCAATGACAGTAATTTTGATAATATGATAGAACAACAACAAAAAGGCGGTAATTATTTGATTTATTCTATTATTTTTTCATTAATTATATTAACAAATTATATTGTCGCATCTTATAAAATTAATTTAAGTAATAGAGAACCACCACCAAGACAACCAAGACATCTTCCTTATTCTACTCCTCATTATCTTACCACTACTACAACTAGAGATATGCAATTACCACAAGAATATTTACCTCAAAATTTACATGAAATAACAGATATTTTAGAAAATATTAAAGAAATTATTTCCAATAAATTATTGAAACAAAGTGTGAGTTATTTACAAAGTAAAACTGGAAAAAAATTTGGTGTAAAAATTTTTGGTAAAATAAATAGTGTTTTTAAACTAACTAATACAAATGAAGATATTGAAAAACGTCTAATAAATGTACTAAAAATAATAGATTTAGATACAAATAAATTAATATTAGATGTAGGAATTACAATATCTCTAGGATTATCAGAATTCATTGGGTTCTCTGAATTATTGAGCGAAATAATATCAATTGGATTATTACCTGAAGTAAAATTTGCATCTATTGCTGCACCTATTTTTCTTGATAGTTTAATTGGAAATACTTTTTCATTGGAGCCTGATATTCTAACAGATCATGCTGCACAGCAACGATTTATTCAATTGATTAGTATTGGCGGAAAATCTAAAAAAACCAATAAAAGAATGAAAAAAATGAAAAGAATGAAAACTATGAAAAATAATAAAAAAACATATAATAAAAGATCTACATAAAAAATCGGCAATAATACACATAAAGCCATGCAACAAATATTACAGACAAACATTCCATGGGTAGAAAAATACCGTCCAAAACGTTTCCAAGAAATCGTTTTAGACCCCATAAATCGAACTATATTCAAAAACATAATTAACAAAAAATATTTCCCCAATCTACTTTTTTACGGTCCTCCAGGAACAGGCAAAACCACAACTATTATTAATTTAATAAACGAATACCAACAGACATATTATAAAATCAACAATGCCACTATTATTCATCTCAATGCATCCGATGAACGCGGAATCGACATTATCCGAAACCAAATTTATCAATTCGTAAAAACCCGCAACATGTTCGAAAAAGGTCTCAAATTCGTTATATTGGATGAAGTCGATTATATGACAAAAAATGCGCAACAAGCTCTCAAATATTTACTACAATCAGTTGACTGCGAAAATGTACGTTTTTGTCTTATTTGCAATTATATCACAAAAATAGACGAATCGCTCAAAAACGAATTTATAGGTATCAAATTCAACCAATTACCGAAAAAAGAAATCCAAGATTTCATACGTCATGTCGTAGATTCGGAGAATATTCAAATGACAGACGAAGTAATTGAAACAATTCAAACAAGATTCAAAAGCGATATTCGCAGCATGGTAAATTTCATTCAACTTAATCAACACATTTTAGATTGGAATGAAAATATAATTACAGACAAAGTATGCAAATATATACATGAATTATTGACAACAAATAAAGCAAAAGATTCTGTTAGCACATTACTGGATTATTTTCAAGAAACTAGTGAAAAATATAATATAGACAAAATAAGTATTTTAAAAATGTATTTCAATTATTTGATTAGTAAAGAAATCGATTCTGTTTCATCACATGTATTAGATATTATGGAAAATGTATTACATGTTAACAATGCAAATATTGAAACAATTTTGAAATATGTTGCAACTAACATGTACATGTAAATTTATAAAAATTGAAATAACAATATAAAGAATTATTAGTCTTTATATTGCTACAAAATGTCTATTGATGATGAATGGAAAACCTACTTAAAGAAAATAGCTAACGAAGAATCTGGTATTATGCTAACAGAATCATTTGATACGCCAAGTAAATTGGAGAAGTTTGAAGATAATTTTAAGACGGGGGAAAGACCTGTTTGCGACCCATTATATATATCGACACAAACGAAGGTTCTCTTCTTGAATCAATCGATTGATACAAATGATATATTTTGGAAAATACCAGTAACTGAATATTGGAAACCGGAAGAATGCGTAATTAAAAAACAGATGAAAATTGTGTCAAAAAGCAAGGAAGAATTTGAGCAATACCAACAGAAATTGATTGGCGTGCCTTATTATATTGAGAATGTGATTAATCAGATAGACAATCCAACTGCAATAAGAATAAAATTCAAAGATGAGCGGAAAATTACGATTGGTGTGTCTAAAAAAGATATTATGAACTGTCGTGGTAAAGTGAAACATGCATTTTACAATTGTTTTGCAGTAATATTCCGGTTCAAAGAAACGGACGATAATTATGAAATGACGGGAAATTTCCGTGAAATTCACGTGAAAATTTTCAATACTGGAAAATTGGAAATTCCTGGTATCTTGAATAAGCGTATATTGACTAAGGTGAAACAGATGATTTTGGAATATATTGGGGCTTATACAAAAGAACCACTCAATTTCAAAGAGGAAAATGCGCGTAATCACAATGTTCTTATTAATTCCAATTTTAATTGCGGATATTTCATAAATCGCGAGAAATTATATGCGATTTTGAGGTCAAATACTTATGCAATTGAAACGGCATTTGATCCTTGTAGTTATCCTGGAGTAAAATGCAAATTTTACTTCAATCATGACTATGGGTTCGACACTGAATTACAACGAGGACAAATACAAACGTCAGATAAAGGAATGAAAATGAGCGAAATTGTTATAAACCAAAAATATACGGAGATTTCGTTTATGATTTTTAGGACAGGTAGTTGTCTTATTGTTGGCAATTGCGACGAAGATGTTTTGGTATTCGTCTATGATTTTATTAAAAAAATGTTATATGATCAATATGAAAATATTTGTGTATTAAATGAGGTTGGTAACGAAAAAATAAAAAAAACGAAAATAAGGAAACGAACAATTTATTTGACACAGAATTGATATAAATTAATAAAAAATCAATATAAAGTATTCTTAAAAACTAACTATATTGATATGTCCGACGTACAAAAACCTACTGAAAATGCCGTAACTGGTGGTAATTATCGCCTTCCCGAAGCAACTACTCTTCAACAATGTGCTAAATTGGCAATTGTCGAAGATAAACCTATTATGTTAGATTACTGGGTGAATTCCATTGAAAAAAAAGCAATTATTGGAGTGAGAGAGAACAAGGAGAAACTTCTAGTAAAATCAGAGGAGGAGTATACAAGTCCTATTAGCAAAATTTTCAAAGTTGGGAAAGAATATATCATTGTTACTGAGAATTCAATTTATTTGGTCGATGTCGAAATTCCTACTAAACGCATTACTTCATAAATATTTTTTATATTTGAGTTGGAGGTGGTGAATTATTAATAGTTCTATATATCATAAAACTTACACCAACTAATATATAAAGTATAAAATCATCGTCTGGAGGTTTTTGCGGATTTACATAATAATGTCTTTTTTGTACATTTTGCATTTTTAATACATAATTAAAAGGTGTCGAATAATAACAATGAACACGTGGACATTTTGAATATTTTGGCATATTTTTAATATTATTATTTGTTTTGCTAACAGATAATAATTCTTTATGTTTATTGGCTTTGTATATTTGATTGTATATTTTATTGTATTTTGGCTTAATAAATGTAGTGAACATATTGTATTGAATGTATGTTTTGTATTAAATTATTATTTTTATTCAATTTTTTATATACATATATACATATATATAAATAGATATGGCTGAATCATTATCTGTTCTTTTAGAAACTCCATTAAGACTTGCATTAGAAACAGAAGAAGCAAGAATACCTTTATTGATAAGATATGTTCAAGGTCGAGATATTACAGATCAAATAAGATCATGGATGTGGGAAGATCCTGATGCATTTTTTAGAAATTTTGTAGTACCTGAATATTTAGCATTTCATGGTCATCCTGCAAATTACTTTGACGGAAGAACTCGTGATGATTGTGTACAAGAATTAATTAGATGGCCTTACAGAATTTTTCAAATTCAAGTATTAGGTAAAGATGAAAATGATTTAATAAGATTTCGTTTTGTTAATAATGCAAACCCTGCTGATCATATACCAAATGTTAATTATTGTACACTAGGTACAACACCAGTTCATATATTAGAATCACTAATAAAATCATTACTTATGGATGCACTTTATACTAGAGAATTTGATAGTCCATTTATTGTTATATGTGATTTATATTTGAGTAGACCACCTGACAATAGAGCACTTTATTTTCACAAAGATTCTGGAATTAGAAAAGCTGAAACTATAACAGAAGGACATGGAATATTTAATGCTGCTGTAGCACCTGAAATTCTTCAAAAAAAAATGACTGCGATGGAAGTTGACGGAAAACCTCTACCTGAAATAGCTTCTACACATCATTTATATAATTATGCTCCTGTTGAAAATGCTGCAGGACATGAAGATGTTGAATATATTTCATTATTATATTTATCACAAGATCGAGATAAAGTTTTGAGAGGAACTACACTTGTAAGACATTCTTTGACTGCGCATGAAGATAATGAAGCATTAACATTGGCTGTTAAAGATAGCGTTAAATTAATAATAAATGATAATTGTTTTTGGCATTCTACGCCGCATACATCTTTAACCCAACAAGATACTTATGTTGATTTCAGTGAAGATACTCCTGGAGTTAGAATAATAGAGAGAGTTCCTCCAAATATTGCAACACGTAGATCTTTACTGAGACCACATATTGCAGATATTGAAAATCCTGGATCAAGAAGTTTTGTAAGAGGTCATTTTGTAACAAATCCTATACGTCAATATATTTATTTAGATCCTGTACATGAAATACAATCATTACCATTTGGTGATAGTTTGAGATCTTTAAATACATTCCGTATTAGTCATTTTGATCAATTGAATGATGCTTTAAATCCACAAGGAGCTTTTAGTAAATTTGCAATAGGAGGAAAAAATAAAACAAATAAAAATGGAGGATCCAAAAAATATAAAAAGTCGAAAACAAAAAAACATAAAAAAGAGGAAATTAAAAATATATTTATAAATTGTGATGAAAAAGATTATTATAGATTTACAAAATTTAAAAGTAATTTATATATATTATCTGATATGCCATTTAATTGATAAAATGTAAATTTGTAATCTTCACTTGTATAAACTTGAAGTGTCTAAAATAAATTAATAAAATATTGGGTTGATTTTTGTAAAAAGAAAAATGTAGATGCAAATAGCGATGATTTTAATACGAGTCCTAACAGATTGAAATTACCGTCGTCATTATAAATCGATAAAAAAGAGAACCTCTTGAAAATAAGCGTATTTATTATTGGTAACTGAAACATGAAATAAAGAAATGCTAAAACGAGAGGTTGATATAATTGGTCTATTAATTGATTAACATTGGCTTCTTTTTTTTCATTTTCTTCGTATTCACGAATTTTTGTTTTTGTTGCTTTTTCATGTCTTTCAACATAATCCGAAGTCAATTTAGGTTTTGGAATATAATTCGGTTGTATTTGTTCATCGTGTGTGAAATCGGTTATATCCATTGGAATATCGCGTTGTGGTAATCTGAATTCTGGTTGTTGTTGTTGTTGTTGCTGCGGTTGTGGTATTTGTGGTGAATATTGTTGTTGATTTTGCATTTGTTGAGGTTGTTCAGAAAAAGGATATTGCTGTTGAGGAGGAGGCGGTAGAGAACCGCCAGGTTGTTCGGAAATACCATATGGATTTGGATGCGGATTCAATGGAATATATATATTTGAATCATTGAATGCTTGATTTTGTTGATTTTGTTGTATTGGTTGAGAAACTATTTCTGTTGGCAAATCAGAAATACGCGTCATTGAAATATTTTCATTTGCATAATTCATAATATTGGTTATATAAACATATATATAAATTGAATGTATATGTTTACCGCATTATTTCAAGAATAAAAATTACTAAATAAAAGCTAACGTATAGGAATTTAATTCATTTTTTATCAATACTTGAAAAATCCAGTGTTTGTTTATTTGCATCACATGTTGCAGAAACTGCGTGATATTTATAACAACTATCGCCGAATTGATATGTTTTTCCATCTATATCACTGAAACTAGGTCCTTTGAAATTAATACAATCTTTGCCATTACAAGTAGTTCTAAAAAGAACAGCTAATCCTAAACCTAACATAATAGAAATAAATATGACACCGACTTGTGTATTTAATAAACGTTTGAAATTCATTATTATATATAAGTATGAAATAAAATAATTATTTATGAAATTTTCATCTCAACTAATTTCCGGATTTTATCAATATCAAAACAATCGGGTAATTGTCCGTTTTTGAATAATGGACAAGAATGTTTTTTCCTGTAAGCATCATCATCATTATCTAATCTGCGAATTTCACTAATCAAGTCATTGACATCGTCTTTGGTGAATTCAGGTTTCAAATACAGGATAGCATCCGGATTGACTTTATCAAAAATAAGTGGATCTCCCCAATAAATAGGTATAGTTCCACCATAGTACGCATTCATTAATTTTTCGGTATAATAATTAGGTTGCGACGAATTTTCAAAACAAATCATGAATTTATAATGCGAAATAAAATCTAAATATTCTGGACTGCTATGTCCACCTGGACAATTCATACCTAAATTATTCATATGTGATCCACATGAATCCACTTTTTTATAAGTACATAATTCTTGGAAAAAATGATTGCGTTGACTATTTGAACCATTGCCTACAGAAAATAAACAGAATTTTTCCGGATTTTGATATTTTCGTGGTTCTAAAAATCGGTTGATATTATATTCTGGAGATACAGCGTTTATTAAAGTTTGAAATGCAGAATACGGAAAAACAACGACTTTGTTGGTATCATCTGGAATTGCAGGTATAAAATTAATGTCAAATCCCTGTGGGTCATGATAATGTCTTTCTCCTGAAAATTGGACATATAATACATTAGGGTCTTTTATAGAAGGTCCACCACCAAATACACTGTATACTTGTATTTCATTATAATTTTTAGATGGAAGAATGGATCTAAATAAATTCACAATAGTTAAGTCATTATTTACATCTCCCCAAAAAGAATGAAATGTAATTGGAATTGGAGGTACTGTTTCTGTTTCAAATGTTTCTTTATCATAAAATAAAAATATTATTATAATAAAAATCATTAATAAAATAATAAAAGTATTCCATCTCATTATATACTTTTATTATATTATTTTCCAATATCAGAACCAACCCCGATATCGCTTTCAAATTCATTTCTTGCTTGATCAACAATACTTGGATGCATAATATATACTTTTAATTCTGGAACGCGAGTATATTTTAAATCAACGTTTTCATCCACTCTTTTCATACATTTTTTAATATGAGAAACATTGGAATTATTAATTAAATAACAATGAGTTCCATATACTTCATTTTTTCCATATATATTTTCTGAAACATGTTCTCCTTTAGAACCTGTTAGCAAATTGCCTAAAAATAACACATCAAAATCTAAATTATTTATTGTAGATTCATTTTTTTGCAATTGTTCTATAAAATTTTCGGAAATATTGAAATCGTCTTCAAAAATAATGCTATATTTTGCACTCGTATTTTTTTCATGAATTATATCTAATACTTTTAAATGACTCATATAACAACCAATTTGTCGTTTTCTGGATTGGTCTTTTCCTGCATAATTTTCGGATATTTGACCATCTTTTACTAATTGATCAATATCCAAATCATCTCCTAATACAGCATCTACTTTTTCAATTGTATATGGTATTTTTTTCTGTTGGTTCTCTATATTTTTAACTTTTTTTTCAGGTCTTCCAAGAGTAATAACGTAACAATCAATATTATCTGAATTTGAAGTAAAATGTTCAATAGGTTTGTATACAGAAAATGTACATGCAAATATTAAGATAGATATTAAAAATAAAATTGTATATTTATATTTCATGTTTTTATATAATAATATATTATTTTTTATTATTATATATTATATGAAATACAATTATATAATAATATTGAAAAAATTATAGAAAATATTAAATTTATAAATATACAATTGATGTTAATTATTATTATTATGGTAAAAATAATATTTTAAAAATATATGTTGTAAATCCAACAATTGTATATCAATAATGGGATAAATTGCCAAGTGCTATAACTGGTAATTAATTATTTATTCAATGTTTTTATATATTCTATAATTATTTATATTAAAATGAAAATGGTATATCATATATTTTTGAAGGAATATTTACAAATCCAGATGAACCACCATAAAAATTTATAGAGTTAATATATTTTGAATTACAAATTATAAAAAAATCAATAAAACTATTTTTAATATTTTCATAATCATTAGATTGTCCTATATGACCTACATTACAATTATTTTCACATTCAATTACTGATATATTTATATTATCTTTTGCAAATTTTTTAAAATTACTTGAATTTGTTATCAAAACATCTGTTGGCTTATAATTTGATTTAATAAATTCTAATGCTGTATTATATTCTTCATTTGTATCATTGTCAAATATTTCATCTTTGAAACGTACATGTTGAATTCCATAATTTTCTGGTAATTTTTTTATTTTTTCATCTATTTCTATTTTTAATGAATCAATTGGTTCTAATAAATATTTTAAATATTCTTTATCATTATTATCCAATTCATCATTATAAAATCCATTGGTATAAATATAAACTACATTGTCTTCTAATAATTTATTAGTTATTATTTCTTCAACATGATCTATTCTATTCCATTGCAATTCTATAAATAATTCTTCATTATTGTAATATTTATTTGATATATTTTTTAAAAAATCACCACACATATCATTTGTAGCATCTATTTTAAAATTAATATTATTTTTTTTACAATATTGATAAACTTTTATTAAACCTCTTAATTTATCTCCGAAACCATGATGATGTTCTTTGTTTATTTTATTTTGCCATACAATACAAACTGTTTTATCATAAGAATTATTTTTATAATTTTCTTTTTTTATTGATAAATATAAAAATAAAATAATTATTATAATTAAAATAAAAATGATTATTTTATTATTTTTTTTCATTTGTATATTATAATAATAATTTATTCAATAATCAAAAATTACATGATGTACATGGAATTATATTTATTTCATCATATGGATAAAATATGGCATACCATGATCTTTCTATATAATGAACTGTTTCTAAATTTTGATGATCATTTACTTGATTTAATAAATTTTCATAATAAGATTTTGGTTTTTGTAATATATGTTTTCTAGATATTCCAAATACTGAATTATATCCGATACATGTATTTTTTTCATTATTTACAAATGTTGATTCATACCATTTACCATATGGCCGTATATCGCTTTTTTTCATATTTTCATCATTATTAATATCTGAATTATTTGAATTAGATGACATATAATTATCTATTTGAAATTCTTGTATTTTATTCATAATATTTTCATCTTCATTGCAAGACATTGTTGTATTATTTGTTTCTTTAATTTTTAAAACTACAGGTTTTGCTTTTTCCATTTTCCAAGGTGAATCAGTTGAACCTACTAAAAAAATAGTTACATTTGCAAGATTTTCATAATTTTCTATAATATGATAAAAGAATGTGTGCATTTCACGTCCAATATTTGGCAATGGAACTATTTTATAAATATGTTCATTTTTAATAAAATTTTCATTTGGCCCTTTATTATAAACAATAACTGGTATATCATTGAACGGTTCATCATTTAACCAATTTAAATTTTCATTATAACGCGCAATTACTATTTCAATATTATTTGTAAAACTTTCTTTGTTTTTTTTAATATATAAATTATATACTAAAGTAAATAATATTATAATAAATATAAAAAATAATATATATAAAATATTTTTATTTTTTTTCATATATATTATTTCTTTATTTTTTTCTAGACATCAAAATTGGATAAGCAAAATTGACATAATTTGTTTCTTTTGTAATTGTTTCTATTAAATTTTCTTCATTAGACATATTATATTTTTTTGTTAATAAACTAAAAATAGATTGATCGTGTCTATGTTCTCTAAATGATGGATCATTTGGTAATATTGATGGAGTATCATCAATCAAATGATAATTACAAGAAATTCTGTACCATTCATTTACAAATTCAACCATTTTTTGATTTTTTTTTATTATTACAATAGTTGCTGCATTTTGAATAGTTTTTTCTTCATTATATCCAATATAATCAATTGTATCCATTTTATTCCACATTTTTTCAGGTTGTCCAGTAGAAGTATATAATATTTCATTTTCATTACATTTTTCTATAAATGTTATTAATTTATTATTTGCATTTTCATCATTTGTAATTTCACAACCAGAATCAATATAAAATAAAATATCATTTTCATTCATTTTTTCCATTGTTTTCATAATCAAATATGGTTTCCAAAGCCAATAACCATAACCTCTTCTATTATTTTCTATAAAATTTCCATGTTTTTCCCAAAAATCTGTATCTTTTTTCAAATCTTCATCTGTAAATTTAAGTATTTCATTAAATACATTTATTTTGGTTGTTAATTCATTATGAATTCTATTAACAGCATCATGAAAATTTTGCCCTCCGCCACCGAATGAAATAGCCCAAACTTTTTGTTGAGATTCAATATTTTCAAAACTTCTAAAAAATGTCCATAATATAATTAATAAAAGTAAAAATATTATAATATAATTGTATTTTATTTTCATGATATATATATATATATATATATGTATAGTATGAATAAATATATAATTCTGATTTTAATTATTGTAATATTATTTTTAATATTTTATAATTATTTATGGAAAATTGAAAAATATCAAGAGAAAAGTATATATACTGCAATTATTATTGAACCTAGAGAACATAAATCATTAGAGTTCGTAATGACAAATTTTACAGATAATTTAGATGAACGTTGGAATTTTATTGTATTTCATGGAAATAAAAATGAAGAGTTTGTTAATAATATTATTAAAAATAAATTACAGAATCAAATTCATAGAATCAAATTACTAAATTTAAATGTAGATAATTTAACTATTAACGATTATAATGCATTATTTTATGATAAATCATTTTATGACAATATTCCAACAGAAGTTTTTTTAGTTTTTCAAACAGATACAATAATTTGTAAAAATTTCAAAGATAATATTTATAAATTTATAGAATATGATTATTCTGGTGCTCCTTGGACAGACGGCAATGTTGGAAATGGAGGATTATCATTAAGAAGAAAAAGTAAAATGCTTGAAATACTTGAAAAATGTGGCGATAGAAAATATTATAATTCTGAAGAAAAATCATATTGGAATGAAGATATGATTTTTTCTAATGTTTTATGTAGTGATTTATTACAATTAAATAAACCTAATTTTGAAAATTCAAAAGAATTTTCAACAGAAACAGTTTATTCAGATAAATCATTCGGAATGCATGCACCATGGAAACATATTAATGAAGACAATATTAAAAGTATTAATGAATATTGCCCTGATTTAAATACTTTAATAAATTTACAATAAAAATGAATATATTATATATAGATTAATGTTTTTCAAATATATAAAAAAAAATTATATATTTATAATTTTATTATTTTTATTAATTATTGGAATATTTTTTTATAATTCAAGTTATAATAATAAAGAATTATTTACTCAACAAAGAAAAGCATATATTTTAACGTGCGATGAAACATCAAATCGTTCACAATTTAGTAAAAGTGTATTAGAAAATATAGGGTTTAATGTAATTTTTTTTAAATGTATTAAAAATGAAAATAAAGTATTATCAAACAAAATAAGTATGCAAGCAATATATGAAATAATTGCTAATGGACAAGATGAATGGGTTTATGTATTTGAAGATGATATTAATGTGCTAGAAGATATTAAAATAGATGAATTAATTGAATATGAAAATATTTCAAAAACATTTTTTTATCTAGGAACATGTGGATTTGAAAATATTAATAATTTATATCATCCTACAAAAATAAATGGGCATGAAGTAGCAATCGTAAAAGGATTAGTACGCGGATTACATGCAATTGCATTATCAAAAGATGGTGCAAAAGAATTATTAGAATATTCTAGTAATTCATCTGAAATTTATATGGATATGATATTGGAAGAATTTTCACAAATACATAATCCAAATTTAGTTAGATATGATCTAGAAAGTTATATTCAAGGTCATAGAGGAATTGTTTTTCAAGACAGAGATAAATTTCCTACAACAATATAATATATTTTTTTATTACTTCGTCAAAAATCTATTTTTATTTTTAAACCCATTTTATAAATTATTTTATTTATAAATTATTTTATTTATCAATTATGATTCTAATTTATTAACAAAATATTTCATACATCCACAAAAATATACGTTTTGCAGTAAAAATAAACATTGTCATTACAGATAAATCTTTGTATATCGTATTATTTATCACACCATATTTTGGATTATTCATTTCCATATATCCAGGAACAACTACCCGATTATTAGTACCAATGCCAACAGATACTAATTGACGTTGATTAGCCTCATATTCCTCGCGTTTCAATTCATTATGTTTTTGCACTAGGTCGAATAAATTGCGCAATGATTGCCGCATTGCCAAGCAAACATATTGTTTGTTTCTTGTGAAAAGTTTCGTAGTAAATACCATTATATATAATAATGCTATTTATATAATAAGTGCCAAACTTTGTATTTGTTCCACCGTTTTATCTGTTAATTCAACAAGTCGTTTCACGTCCTCCGGCAAAAGTGCCAACAGAATATTCATTATTATTCCGAATTGCCACGAATAATTGACAATCCACACTTTTTTCAGAGAACCTATATATTTTTCCTTCACCATTTTCACTAATGTGATAGACGAATTTATCTGCGTAGCATGTGCCAATGTATAGCCTTCGCAATCTACTATATATGCCCATGCATTCTGCCCATTTTCTGATAAGTAGACACGAAAATGTTCAATGACGCCAGCAGATTCGTAATATTTGGTCGCTTTCGCCGGACAACTATAGAACAAATTTATTGCAGGATTACATGTCCATATTTTATGAAATGAATGCGCGGTCGGATCTATTTGGCAAATATTGCACATCATAATTCATTTATAAAAAAGTGTCTATACCAATATTTCGTCAATAATTAGGGGAGTGCTTACAGACCAATATTGCCTGTTAGCAGTCTTGTCCAAATACGTGATTACATTGTATTCAAGAGCATCATCGGCATATACATCGGCTAAATTTATTGGCGCATCTTCGCCTTCTTGTTGTTGAGGTTCAATGTAAAGTGTCGTCTCTTTTTCGGCGAAAACTGCGTATCTGCGCATTTTATCCGCTTTATTTGCGTCAAATGCATGTGTAGTTAGCATAATTGTGAAACCGAGATCGTCGTTGTATATGCGCGGATAAAATAATTGAGCATTATTGTTCGCTGCGATTTCTATGTTGGAATAGCCGCCGAATCCGTTGGATTTGCACATATAAAGCGCATAAGGTGATTCGACATATTCGCCGTCATCGCGTTTCAAATGATAAAAATCCATTGTGCCTTCGGCGTCTTTCAATTTGTGGAAAAAATCGGTGGTGGAAGGATGCACTGCAATTTCTTGGACCATTCGCGTGACCAATATTTCATATGGCGTTGCAATAATTGACGAGTTCTCTTTATTTATAGTTAATTTTGTCATATCTACAACCACGTATAAATCGTCATTGTCTAAATAAAAGCCGCGATAAAACGGTTCTAAACTCGGTATTTGCTGGGGATCGGCGCAAAATGAATACACTGTTTGATATATTTCTTCCATCAATTCGGCTTCAAATTTATTGCCATTTTCTGCGCCTCCGGTTATTTTTTTGACAGTTCTTGGCGAAAGCGGGTTTTGTATTTCCGACAATTGGAATTTCATTGATGGAAATTGATACATTGTGGCGTTTAATTTCTGGTTCTCTTTTTTCGATAAAATATATGTCAAATAAGGGGAATAAGAATCGAGAATGACTTTGTACAGACAAAAATAGACTGTATATTTTTTCTCTGAATTGAGAACCTGCATATTTTTCTGTAAGTATTCTTCGACAGAAACAGTGAATGTTTCGCCGCGATAATCGTAAGATTCTGTGCCTTTTGTCACTGTTTCTTGGTTGTCTGGTTCTCGTTCCGTATCGGTATCATCTTCATCATCTGGTGGAGAAGGCAAATACATGTCATCTTCGGATTCTTCATTATCATTGTTTTCTTCGATGTTAGTGTTTGATTTATTTTTTTCAAACAAACTTTCAGGAAGAGAAACCGGACTTTCATTTTTGTCTTTTTCGGATTCATCATAAAGCGGAATATTTTCTTCGGTATTTGCATAAGTATCCACACTTCCGTTGTCCTCCTCATCATCATCTTCCTTATCATTATCCTTATCATTATTCAATTTTTTACTTTTATCAAACAAACTTTTAGGAAGAGAAACAGGAGTTTCATTTGTTGTCTCTATATTTTGACCAGGTTCTCCAACAGAACTTTTATCAAGTGATGAAGGATTTGATTCGACATTGCTAACAGAAATATTATCTGTAGGCACTATTTTTTTTGGGTTGTCAATATTATTTTTATCGTTATCCATATAAATTTTAACAATATTATTTTTTATATCATACTCAAAACAACTTAAAAAATAAATTGTAATTATGATAACCACCTCCAAACCATATACACTCGATAAACTAAATGTACCAAGAAGAATATTTACCTCAAGATAATGCATATGATGCAGATTATGCTCAAGACGAAGAATTAAGTATAAGTGTCTCATCAGATGATGATAGCAAAGTAATCATCAGTAAGTTCAACACCCAGCAGAAGAAACAGGCAGACAAGGGATATTTGAAGCAGAAAGTTGTTGTAGAAGGCGAAATTAAGAAAGTCGAATCATTCGCAAGTGTTTTGAATTGCAATGCAAAAATTAGGCATGCAATTTCTGGACATAAGACGCCAGATAATGTGGGTAGTAGATATGAATCCAAGTATTTTTCGGTTACAGATACTACTACAAGTGGATCGAATGAGCCACGTAGACTTTATTATAATACGCCGGAAGAGTTTGAGAGACATTATTTCAATACAGTTACAGTGCCGAGACAAGTTAAAAAGGCATGGCACGATAGAAATATGTAATATAATAATTCATTAATTATAATAAATAAATATGTGTATTTATTATACATATTTATAATGCCAACAAATGGAGAAAGCGATTATTTATTATATTCAATAAATAATATTCCACTTTTTACATATGGAATGATAGGAATTACAACACTAGTTTTAGCATATGCGACATTAATGGATGAAGGAGAAGTGCAAAAAATAAGCGAAATAACAGGAGAAGTAACAGGCGGCAATGAATCAAAAAGAAATAATAAAAAAACAAGGCGACAAAGACCTAAATAAATTATCAACATAATATAAAAATGAATTTTCAAATTTTAATAATAATTTCAATATTTTTTTTGATAATTATTTTATGGAATTTTATTTATCCAAATAGAAAAGAGACATTTGAAAATAATGATCATACAAAAGAGACATTTGAAAATAATGATCATACAAAAGAAGAAGAAACTATAGATGCAAACACAGAATTTTATGAAAGTGAAATAAATACTTCTAGCAGATTAGGAAATTATTTGTCGTGTTATTTTTACAAAATGGGATTAGCATTTTTACACGGAAAAAATTTCAAAACAAATATTCAACAAAATGGAGATATGTTCACAAATTATTTACCAGATAAAGTAATATTTGATGAATCTGTTCAAGACGCATTTATTTCTGTTGGTATTACCGATATAAGTTTGCAAACAGAATTAGATAAGATTGATGGTGATTGTCAAAGTGCTTGGACAATTATGACAAAAGAGTTTGAAACATTCTGGAAAATAATGAAACCTACCATAAATACTATATTAAAAGAAGCGCTTGAAAAAAGCAATTTAAACAAAATAGTTGATGCACCAGTTATTCATTATCGTTGTAGTGATAGTCCAATGAATAAATTAGGATATTATCATTTCCAAAAATACAGTTTTTTCAAAGATAGTTTGGATATGATTCAGCAAAAAACAGGTAAAAAATATGACAAATTATATATTTGTTATTGCAATTCACATGAATCATCTAATGAAAATCATAATTCTTGTGATAAATATGTAGGTTCTCTAACAGAATATTTAGAAAGTTTAGGATATGAAGTTATAAATAAATGTCAATCTGTAAATAAAGATTTTGCAACAATGTTCTATGCACCTGGTCTAATATCAACATGCAGTTCTTTGTCTTTTATGGCAGGATTTTTTTCTGATGGCATATTTATTGCAAGTATGTATGATGAACGTAAAAGTCGTCAATGCGAAGATTGCGATGATTGGTTTAAAAAAGGATATACATTGAAACATTCCGAAGTTGAAAATTATCATGACACTGAAAAAGTAATAAGTATTTTAAAGGCTTGAAAATTTTCCATTATAATTTTTATATTATTAAATATAGAAATTATTTAGACTTTCTATTAATTCTTTTAGACTTTCTATTAATTCTTTTAGACTTTCTATTAATTCTTTTAGACTTTCTATTAATTCTTTTAGACTTTCTATTAATTCTTTTAGACTTTCTACCACCAACTACTCTTAGTTTATAAAAAGGTGAAATATAAATATCAAAATTATCTGCAACAATTGTCTGTGTATCAAAAATATATTGATCTAATATAAATTGTTGCAAAGTTTTATTTCCAAAAAATACTTTTTCATTTTGTGTATGTAAATATCCTTCGTAATAAATTGCTTTTTCATAATATATTTCATCTTGAATTTTTAAAATAATTTCATTATCGTATTTACGATTATAAAATCCTCTAAAATTATCTACACCTGCTTTCTCGGATCGTGATAAATAATTATGATCAATTACTCTAGTTATGTTATTAATATTATATTGGTTTGAAATTTCATCATTATAATTAATGTTAACAGGATCAGATAAATGTGGAGTATACTCAACTATTCCACTTACAGTAGACCTTCCAAAAATACTATTGAACATATATATATGTAAATAAAATAAAAAAAAAGAGAACCTAATATATATAATGCAAGCTATAGCAGTTTTTACAAACGAAAAAATAAAAGGCACTGTTTTGTTCAGCGAAATAGATAATAAAGTAAAAATAGATGTCGATATAAAGGGGTTGAAACCAAGTTTTTTACATGGATTTCATGTGCATGAAGCGGGAGATCTAACAGATAATTGTAAAAGTATGTGTTCTCATTTCAATCCTTATAATATGCCACATGGATGTCCAGGTAAAAAAAAGAGACATGTGGGTGATTTGGGGAATTTGTCTACAAATATAAAAGGCGAAGCCAAATATACATTTTACGATGATGTCATTAAATTGCGCGGAACGAAAGCAAATATTATTGGACGCGGACTTATTATACATGAAGACACTGATGATTGCGGTGAAGGGGGATTTCCTGATAGTCTTACTACCGGACATGCCGGTAATCGCATTGCATGTGCTGTAATTGGTTATTCAAAATTAATGTTTTCTTCTTAAATTTTTCGTTTTTTTCGCCATTTTATACATATAAACTTTGACAGGTTGTCACATATTTCAAAATACTCGCGTCTATTTTTGATAATGTATGACTCGCCGATATTTTTCCGAACTTATCGCACACCTCCGCAAATTCCCTTGCAATAGTAGCTATTTTGAGAACCGCCTTTGTAAAATCGCCTACACTTATTCCTCTACCTGCTAACACAGTCTGTATGAAATATTTGCATTGTTGTTCTGTATCACAATCGATCCATTGTCCTATTTCTTCTGCCAAATCATATGTCATCATATCCTGATAACATATTCCGGTATATGCACCCATATTTTGTTCCATTTCTGCCAATGCATCTGTCTTTTCTTTTGCTAAATTTATAACCGAGACAATTTTTCTACCGATTGTATCTGGAAGAGCCAGACGCCGATATTCTTCGTCCACTTTTATTTGCGTAAAACATGCGAAAAATATTGCAAAATCTGTAACTGTCCATCCATCGAACCATGCACTGTCTTCCACAATTTTCGCCGCTAAAATAGGATGTATTTCCGCTATATTTGCCGCAATTTTACCTAAATCTGTCAACAAATATGAATGATGACAACCATCTTCAACATCTGAACGAACCAATAATCCATCTGTAAGCAATATCTCACAAATCTTCTTTACTTGTGATTCAACCAATGTATTCAAATAATCCAAATAATTTAATTCCTCTTTATAATCGCGTTCTAAAACAGACAATTGCGAATATTTTTCCGCATATTCGTCCATCTTTTTATATTCGTCTTTAATACCAGCAAGTTCGCGCTCAACCTCTTTACGCTTTTTATTTGCATAAAGCGCCATATTTTGCTTCAATTCTGCAAATCTCGTGTAAACATGTTGAGGAACGAATCCCACCATTTTTTCCGATGCTTGCAAATATGCCTTCTTTTCCTCGAGTTTTAACGCGAGATTTTTTGCCGTTGTGCCAACAGATAATATATTGGATTCTATGTCTTTCGCCCATATTGTACTGTTGGCATATTCCACGATTTTTTCTATATTTTTTGAACCATCGTTTAATAAAGTGTAGTTTTTGAGAACCATTGAATACGAGACGTGAAATTTGGACACTAATTTCTGTGGTTTTCCTTCTAATATTGTTTTATATGTCTCTATATCCGGCTGTTCTCGAAACAAATTATTAAGATGTATGACATTGCCTACAGTGTCAATTCCGCGCCTGCCTGCGCGTCCCGCCATTTGCGTATATTCATGTGCATATAAATCGCGTAATCCTTCACTTGTGTATTTCTGAAGGCTCGTGAAAATCGCTGTGCGAATCGGGCAGTCTAGACCGATTGCGAAAGATTCTGTGGCAAACAGCATTTTCACGTGTTTCTTGGAAATCATGATTTCCACGATTTCGCGCAATACGGGGATCATTCCTGAATGATGAATACCGATGCCTTTTTCTAAGAGAGCGACTAGATCATTGAATTCAGGTAATTCGAGATATTCGCGAAAATTGGGGAATTTGCGGATAATTTGTTCGCATTCGTGGCGCATTGTATATGCGACTTTGCTGTCAAATTCGAGTAAATTTGCGGTGATTTCATGCGCGCATTGTTCCACGTGTTTGCGTGAAAAGACGAATGTGATCGCGGGTAACATTTCTTTGTCGCGCAAATATTCTGCCAAATGATTGAGGACGAATTTGCGTTTCATAAAGAATCGTTCTTTGTCAAATAATTTGGACATTTGCTTGATTTTGTGATAGGATGCGTCGTGGAATTTATTTGCCCCGGTTATAGCGGATGGTGTCAAAATGGGGAGTAATTGGTTGGTGGCTTCGCGAATAATACGATGTTGGTCTTTGTCTTTGATTTTTTTGAAGGGTTCTTCTGTTGTGGCGAAATATACGTAATGAGTGAGAGGAACTACGCGGCGATCCGTTGTTGCAAGATAGACGATTTTATTATCTTGATGATTAATGTTTCCTTTTTCGCACCATTCTGCAAAACCAACAGGATTATCTATTGTTGCAGACAGCATTACCATCTGTACATGTGGTGGTAACATCATGATGGTTTGTTCCCATACATGGCCTCGATCTTTATCATTTATATAATGGACTTCGTCAAATACTACACATGCTAATTCTGTTTCTAAATTTATTTGGAAGTCTAGATAATTTCTGACAGAAACAGAATCATTTTCATCCTTATTTTCATTATTAACAAATAGCCTGTTCATCAAAATTTCTGTCGTCATAATGAGAACGTCGGCACAAGGATTTGTTTTAATATCGCCGGTCATAAGACCGAATGTTATATCTGGATATTTTTGTGTGAATTCGTAATATTTTTGGTTGGACAAGGCTTTAATTGGCGAAGTGTAAATGACTTTCTTGCCTTTTTTGACAAAATGCTGGATAGCAAATTCGGCGGCTAATGTTTTTCCAGAACCTGTGTGGGCACAAGAGAGAACATGTTGTCCATTGACAATGGCTTCAATTGCGTATTTTTGGAAATCGCTGAGTTCATATGGATATTGAGCGAATATAGGGTCATAAATGGAAGGCGAAGGATAAATATCGGTGCAAACTTTTGGCATATTTTCAAGTTTATATTTGAAAATATGAAGATATATTTATTCAATTTTATTATTTATTATTATATATAATTATTATAAAATAAAATAATTATCTCACATATTTGCCAACACGCACAAATGAATCTAAAACAAAAATCATAAAAACACCTAAAAACGTATACAAAATGAATTCTTCGGTAATATTTGCTGTTTTTTCTACCGCCTGATTTTCCAATAAACGAATCATATAATTAATTTTCTCCATAAGTCTAGAATCATCTGTAGGCACTTTATTTGTTTTTGATGCAGCAGCTGCCGCTGCATAGACAATCTGACTAGGATCGTAACTATTGTGATAATTTCCATATTTTGTGTTAGTATATGTAGGACCATATGCTAAATCATTATGTGCTTGAATTTTTGGCACTGGTCTTTGAAGCGGATTTTCTGGATTTTCTATTTCATTATCAGCAACAGGCATACGCCAAGGCAAATGCATATTTGTCGACTGTGAAGGCAAATGCATATTTGTCGACTGTGAAGGCAAATGCATATTTGTCGACTGTGAAGGCAAATGCATATTTGTCGACTGTGAAGGCAAATGCATATTTGTCGACTGCGAGTGAGATAATTCCGACTCAGATTCATTCGAATCAATAATTCGATTATTTACTGCATAAGGAGGTGGTCTAAAATCTACCAATTTTGAACCATCATTGTCCTCACTAACAGAGCTCATTTGATTAATTAATTCAGTAACACGACTATTTCGCATATCGTTTTCATTTTGCACGTCTTCTGGTGTTGGTATTTTGTATAATACAGCAGAATCACTAGGCATGTAGGCATCTGGCGAAGATTCTGTGCCTTCTTTCACATATGGTTTAGATTTAATCGTTTTCCTCATGGTAGCAACCCTTTTTTTTTGAGGTTGATCATCATTTGTCCAAGGCATTGCATTTGATACTAAAGACATATGAATAAAATAAAGATTACACTTAAAAAATACGAAGATATTTTATTGCCCAATAATCGGCGCAAAATCTCTCTAAATATACTTTCATGTAATTCATAAAGGATTACACCGTCCAAAGAGAAAAATGAGACAAAGTCTCATTTTCTTCTGGACTAGTCGCCGACAAAAAAAATATTCAATATGTTGTCAAAAATCATATAATCTCATCATTCACATATTGAATATAATATTTATCCTTGTCCTCTGAATCCTTTTTTATGTCCTTTTGGCACAATTTGCTGTTGACTTTTAGTTCCTGTACGTCATGGTTTTATACGTTTTCTATTACCAAATTCCTGTTGGTTTTTCGCTATTGAGTTTTTGTCATTTTGTATTTTATCGTTTTTTATATCTTTAACACTAATAAAGTCTTCTAGACATGCAGTGCGTTGATTCTCGGACATATAAATATAATTCAATCTTAAATTATATTTATATCAATATCTAATTTATACTTTTCGATTTTTTTATATTTTGCTTACAGAATAATTTATGTATCGCTTAATCCAACTATTTCATTTTTTGCCTTGAAATCATTGATGATTTCACGAATTTTCGTAGATATATTCTCGTAATTTTCATCATATTCAAGACATCCGTCGTATTCCTCGTGATCCAGCATCAAAGTAGATACCAACTGATAAATTGTTATACCTTTTTCCAATAATTTTTCAGTGACATATTCTTGTGTTGGAAGTGTCTGGGTTTCACCTGGAAATAATATTGAATAATTCATTTCAATATCTGTTTGATCTGGTTCTTCGCTTTCAATTCGCGCAGTAAAGAGACGGAGTCCGAGTAGCGCATACTCACTGTATTGGTCATTATCATTGATTTCGCTGTCATCGTCACTGTCACTATCGCTGTCACTATCGCTGTCACTATCGCTGTCGCTGTCACTCTCGTCTTCATCACTGTCATTCGTTTCTTCTTGTTCAACCATCTTTGTCCTACAACAAGGACATCCAAATCCATTGTATAAAACGTTCTTCATCAAGCAATTCGCATGAAATTTGTGTCCACATTCTGTAGTGATGGAATTAATAACACCATCAATAATTTCGTAGCAAATTGGGCATTCTCCAAATTCGGTCATATTGATTACAGTTCAAAGGTTATAGTGTATTTGCAATTATAAACTATAAAAAAAGTACATCAATTTTTATATAATTTGCTAAATAGACCTAGAAATATATCTACTGTTATTATAATGTTTATAAATAATATATTATGTTTTCTTCTATTGCATATAAACTGCAACAATAATCGTAGTTCATTAATACTTTATAATACTGAAAATCAAATTCCAGGAATTTTGGATTTTTATAAAACATATATTTCAGGAAGTGATATGAGAACATCCGAAAATTACGAAGAAAAACAAACAAATTTTAGTAAATTATTGAATTATCATCAAAAAAACGGATGGCTCAAAAAATTAGAATCAAAAAATTATACAGAAGAAGAAAAAGCAGAAATCATAAAAAATGAAATAGAAAGTGCCTACAGACCTTTTGATATAACTGCAGGTGGACTTATGGATGATTGGTTAAGAAACGACATCTAAGTCAAAAATAACTGAGCCATTTATTCAAAACATCTATATCTTGCGGTTTAATAACACCATTGTTCAATAAATTCGTGTAAATTATATGCATTAAATCACTAGAATTCGCCACATTATCAGTATTATTTTCAATATATTCTAATATATTTTCATTATGAATATACATTTCAGTCTCACTCTTAAAATCTTGCATTAAATTATGTTCATTTCGAATTTGAATTACATTCGGCGAACAATACATCATATAATTATCGGTTTTTTTCAAAACAATATTATTAATAATTCCGCGCAATATATCGCAATAACGAAATGATACTGTACAAGGTATAAGTAAACACATAAATAATTCACTATTCAACCAAAAAGTATTTTGCGTATTGAAAACACATATATTTTTATTGTCAATCAAAACATGTTTATCTTTGATCCATTCAATATTCTCTCTACAAACTAGTCTAAAAATAGCATCCACATCCGGATCATTTTCAACTAGTCCATTTACAATAGACGGCATTTTATCTGTAGGTTCTATTGAAAATATCGGTTCAGATTTTACCAAACTTAGAGGATAACCTCGCGGCCATATATTCGTATTGTTAGTAAAATATTTGAATATATTTATCCATCGGTTCTCTTCACTTATCATTGTATTATTTGATTGTAATAATATATTGTCAAAATTATCATAAGGAATATTGTCATCATCTGTTTCATATATGATTTCGTACCCTTTTTTAATAGCATACATATAACCCAAGTTTTTCCTACAGTAATGATTGTATGGTAGTAAATCGCTTAATTCTGGAAAAAGTTTTTTCTGCGATTCAATATCTAAATAAACGCATTCCAATGATTTGTAATGATCCGGTGTTTTATTATCACCAACAATAATAATATCATAATCTTTGGAATCACGTATATGTTTTAAAATCGTTTCTGTTGGTCCATTTATTGTGGTTATAATTACACATTTTTGCTTACAGAATAATTCTTCTAACCATTGTTTAGTTTCCGGATTTTGATTGAATTTAATAGGGTGTAAAATTAAATTATGTTGGTGATTCAGTGAATTGTACAAATAATCTTTGTTGCAAAAATTAGAGCGATCATTCCAAAGCATTTCATGAGTGAAAGATTGATATTGTGTTTTATCTTTTTCAATATTATTAATGATGGACGGTATTGCAATTTCCAAAAATACGCAATATTTTGCGAATAAATCGAATAATTGAAATAATTCTTTTGTCAAATATTTTTTGGGTAAATAAAACCAATCCGAAAAATCGCCGCTGAATCTGTCCAGTTTATTTTCATTGTCATTCATCATATTTATTATGGCATTTTTACCATATTTACCGTTTTCGCGATCCCATTGCCATCCTGAATAATTGTCCAAAGTTTTCACTTCATTGTAATAATAAATTATTTTTTGATTATCAAACAAATTGAGAATATTTATATTGATAATATTGTCGTCCATTGTATAAAAAAGTCCATCGCTTTCTTCTATCAAACTTGTGTAATTATCGTAAAAATGTTTGAAGACTTTTTGTGTATAATATCCTTGGTGGATATCCATATAATGAACGTCATTGTATTTTTGTATTTCAGGTATGTCCGAATAAAAAACGATTTGTTTGAAATGTTTTCTATAAATATTTTTAATGAATTCTTTATTGCAAACGCAATTTGAATAATTGAATACTACAATTAGTATACAATTTTTGAAATTATACATATATATTGAAAAAATATATACGTTTATATTGATTTTTTTGATTTTCAAAAATTCATATTTCGCATTTGTCCCTGTAATTGTCGTTGTTGTTGTAATCGTATCAATTCTTTTTTGTCCAAATCCAACATAAACCCTTTATAATCCACCATCCTATTCTCAACATCACTGTAAGTAGAATATTGATATACACTTAGAGGAATCAATATATACCATTTGCCAGAATTTTGTAACTGTTTCCAATATATATCTATTGCAAATTCGCGTTTGTTCTCTGGATCTTTCATCAATTTAGCTACACCTTCGCGAAAATTAGCAATCATTGTATCATAATAATGCTGTTTCACAATATATCCAGTGGTTGATTGTACATTATGTGTACGAATACAGAAATCGGTAGCCTTACCAAAAGGCGGTGCAGTATTTCCTGCAATAATGAGAACGTCCCATTCAATATCGGATTCACCGAATTCGCGCAATTTTGAAAGAAATAATTCGGGGTTCATAAATGTAATGTCGTCTTCTGCAATGAATACATGAGTCCAGTTATTTTTTTTCGCCATTTCAAGACATCGTATATGACTCATTGAACAACCAACCGCCCCATGATGCATTTTAGTTGCAGACAATCTGTTGGCACTTAAAACACCTATTTTGGCTAATTCTTCTTCGGTATGTTGTTTGCGATCTGTCCGATAATCCAAGTTAATATATACGGTATTTTCAAGATATGGATGCGGCTTTTGCATTTATAAATATATATTAATAATTCTTATATATTTATACTATTTGTTTTTTATTTTCTTAATGTTTTTCGTTTATAATTTTTTAGTTTTTTAGTTTTTCGTCCACCATAATTTGTATATGGCATACCTCGATAATCTAAATCAGCTTTTCGTTCATTTAAAGACCGTTCTCTTCTTAATGGTTCCATTTCAGTCAATATTTCAGATGTTCTTCTCAAAAGAGTATGTTTTTTTGAAGGTACATGAATTGTATGAGGAACTGTAGAACATCCTATATATTTACCTTTATCTCTGCAACCGATTGATCTACATGATGCATCAATAATATTTATAACTTTATAACCAAGTTTTCCAAATATTTCAATTATTGTTTTAAGTCTAATATTATTAAATAAATTATATTTATATAACATTATTTTATCTTTGCCATCCGTATGTTTCACAATTTTTCTTGAATAAGTTTCAATATAATCATCATATTTTGGTAACAGTGCAAAATCTTCTAATTTACTAAAAACTTTTTTATTTATTAAATTAATATGATGTCTATTTTCTTCTTCTTCCCACAGTAATGTTTGTAAATAATGTCTTACTATTGGATTTATACTACTGTCATTATCAGTTGATAAAATAAAAATACCACCATCATAAAGATTAAATGATTTTTTTTTTATTTTATAAGGTGTTATTTGTATTGAATAGACTTTATCCGCAATTGATTTACGTCTGAATTGCAATGATTCTGGATCTAAATGTCTATATGATTCAGCATGTTTTTCACGATATTCGGCAGGAACTTCATCCAAAAATTCAGGTATAATAAGACTTGGAAAAAAACATAGAGTCTGATCGCGTGTTTTCAAATTAGTTTTTAATTCATCTTCTAAATCAAGGTTTCTTTGATAAACACTTAATATTCCATTTTTTTTTGATTCATCAATTTTATTTTTAAAATATTTTTCTTTTTCATATTTTTTGAATTTATTAAAATTATAATAACCTAATTTTCCAGTTGAACTAAAAAAAATGACATGCGGACTATTTTCATCAAATTCTAATGGTATATCAATTAATTCTGTACCGTGCATATGAATATATATTGTTATTGATGGATCTAATGATTCTGCTACGGGTCCTACGTCTGCTACGTCTGCTACAGGTTCTCTAGATTCATGAACTTCTTTTGCAATTTGAGATTCAATTTTTGTTTTAATAAAATCTAAATCATTATCAATATATTCTTTTAATTTTGAATCATTCAAAAATGATTCTTTAAATTTTTCTTTTGTAATAATTTTCATTTCATCATCACAAAATTTATCAAACTTGCTAACATATATATTAAATATTTTTCTAGGTAAATCGAAAATGCCTGTCATTATAATATGAAAAAATTTTTCATATCCTTCTTTATACATTACATTTTCACCTTTTATTCTATTATATTCTGTAAATGTCGATGAAGAAAATATTAAATCCACTATTTGTTGTTTTTTATGTTCGATTTCATCCATATATAAATTATATTATAAATAATTCTATCTTTTTTCTATGTTCTCTTATTTTTTCATTTAATTCATCCATATCTTTTCGCACTTCCCTTAATCCTTTCGTAATATTTCTAAGTTTTCTTAATGTTGAATCCATATTACAATTTTTTTCAATCGATAAATTTTCATGAATAATTTCGTCAACATAACTAACAGATTCTGTTGGCACATTTTCAATAATATTTTTCGAATTATCTAAAAATTTCTCATAAATATAATTTATTTTTCGCAAATATTTTTCCCCAAAATAAAAATTATAAACATAAATTAATTCTTCCAAATTTTCTTTGAATACTTCTAATTTTCTACTATTAAATTCAAGGTTCTCTTCATTACAAAAATCTTTTTCGCAAATATAATTGTCCAAGAATTTTACAAAGTCGATATCTAAATTAATATCGTAAAAATGATTTTGTAAAACAAGAGAACCTTGTTCTGTATCGAAAAAATCAATCAATAATATATTATTGACAGTTTCATTTAATCCATATTTTTTGCAACAACCTGTACCGATTGTGAGAATATGTCCAGTTTTAATATTATAAACATAAGCATAATGTTTAATCAAGTGCTTACAGATACAATTTTCTTCACCCTTTTTTTTAATCAATATTTTCCACTGTTTTTTTATATCATCCTCCATATTATTGGTCGTATCCGTATTTGAATATTTCATTAATTCATCATAAAATTCCTTTTTTTTAGAAATCATGCTATATTATATCGTAAATACTATATATATATGCATATACCGATTCTCATTGGTGGAATTTCGCCCATATTTTCTGAAAAATGCAATAATAATGCAATAATAATGCAATAATAATGCAATAATAATACAAATAAAAAGATTAAAGGCTGCTTACAGAATATATTATTCTGTAAGCAAAAAATGGGGAAAAAAAAAGGACATCAGCATCATCAGCAGCAGAAACAACCTTATGTACCTAAATTAAAAAGGAAATTTTATCCGTTTGTAAGCATATGCACACCTACGTTCAATCGTCGCCCATTTATTCCAGTAATGTTTCAATGTTTTGAGAACCAGACATATCCTAAAGATCGAATGGAATGGATAATTGTGGATGACG
>Ga0214919_10000480_pt1 | contig 68175 bp, 65 predicted proteins | sample LL1503_MetaG_FD_177994 | JGI IMG/M metagenome (GOLD analysis project Ga0214919, IMG submission 177994) | Freshwater microbial communities from Lake Lanier, Atlanta, Georgia, United States - LL-1503 | ecosystem: Environmental > Aquatic > Freshwater > Lake | place: USA: Georgia | collected... | reverse complement strand
AGTAGGTTTAATGGTGTTTATGCCATGTCGGCTTTAATTAGAGCACTAGAAACTGCTACTGGCACCAATGTTCTTTCAACCCCAAATTTAATCACACTTGACAATGAAGAAGCGCGCATTATTGTCGGTCGAAATATCCCGATCTTAACCGGTTCCTATGCGCAAACGGGGACCACCTCAACGGTCACGCCGTTTCAAACAATTGTGCGGCAAGACGTGGGAATAACTTTACGGGTTCGGCCACAAATTTCAGCTAACGGTATTGTTAGAATGCAAATTTTCCAAGAAGTCTCATCTGTTGTCCCAATTTATGATCCTTCAGGGCCGATTATAAATAAACGCAATATTGAATCGAATGTATTGGTTGATGACGGCCAAATGATCGTGTTGGGCGGTTTGATCACAGATGAATACGGAGATCAAACAAGCGGTATTCCATTTTTAAGCAGCATTCCCATTATTGGCAATTTATTTCGCTATGACAATAAAAAAAGAATCAAAAGTAATTTATTAGTCTTTATTCGCCCCTATGTTTTGCGGGATAAAGATGAAAATGAGCAAATGACTAAAAATCGTTTAGACCTAATGCAAACCAAAGAAGATCAGTTTAAGCAATTACCGATGTTATTGCCTACAGAAAAGAATATGCCAAACGTTAAAGATGCCGAAGTGCCGCTGGTTCCACCAAGATTACCCTCTGACACCATCAATACCAGCCCTGCGATAAAACCCTCAAGTCCACCTTCTATTGCTCCAATAGCCCCCGCATTACCGGCGAATAAATAATGCTACGTATTCCTTTTGTTTACGCGCGGGATAATCAGGTGCTGTTAATGAAAGCGCCTGTAACTGAAGGCCAGCAATTTTTAGATGGTGGACAAGAAGATGATCTGATTGTCATTCATAGCCCCACTACCGATTTAACAGTACTCCAAGAAATTTGTCGTCTAGTTGGCCCTGTAAAGCGAGTAGAAAAATCCAGCGATGAGGTGATGCAAGCAGTGAATGCAGCTTATTCACAAGGCGATTTAGACGCCTCGCAAGTGGTTGATGAGGTTGAAGACACGATTGATTTATCCCGTTTATTGCAAGAGATACCCATTTCAGAAGATCTCTTAGAAATGAATGATGACGCTCCAGTAATTCGGATGATTAATAGTTTATTAAAACAAGCTAGCCGTAATGGCGCTTCTGATATTCACCTAGAAGCATTTGAGCGTAAATCGGTAGTACGTTTTCGGGTCGATGGAAATTTGCGCGATGTGGTTGATATGCGCCGCGATTTACATGCTGCTTTAGTATCGCGGATCAAAATTATGGCGTCGCTTGATATTGCTGAAAAACGCATGCCGCAAGATGGTCGCATTTCTTTGCGGGTAGGCGGTAAAGCCATTGACATTCGGGTTTCTACCCTGCCTACGTCCCATGGTGAGCGGGTGGTAATGCGTTTATTAGAGAAAAATTACGATCGCCTTGATCTCAAAGCACTGGGAATGGCTGACGATACCTTTACTAATTTTGATCAATTGATTCATCGCCCACACGGCATTGTATTGGTTACTGGACCAACGGGTAGCGGTAAGACCACCACGATTTATGGCGCCTTATTACGCTTACGCAATAAAACCAATAACATTATGACGGTTGAGGATCCAATTGAATATAACTTGGATGGGATTGGTCAAACACAAGTGAACGCGCGGATTGATATGAATTTTGCACGAGCCTTGAGGGCGATTTTGCGGCAAGATCCAGATATTGTGATGATTGGCGAAATTCGCGATTTAGAAACCGCACAAATTGCGGTTCAAGCCTCTCTTACCGGACACTTGGTGTTGGCAACTTTACATACCAACGATGCGCCATCGGCGGTAACGCGTTTAATTGATATGGGAATTGAACCGTTTTTACTTTCTTCAACGCTTTTAGGGGTATTAGGACAGCGCTTAATTCGCCTTACTTGTAAAGCCTGTGGCGGCAAGGGATGCCCAGCCTGCGGCGAATCTGGCTATAGCGGCAGAGCAGGCATTTATGAATTAATGGCCACTAATGAAACGATTCGTGAATTAATTCATAACCGTGCTGCTGAAAGTGAAATCCGTAAGCAGGCGACTGCAAATGGGATGCGCAATTTGGCAGAAGATTGCCAGCGGTGGATTGATTCAGGTCAATCGACGGTAGAAGAAATGATGCGCGTCACTGGTGCTGTTGAAATTGATTAATTCTGCCTTCGAGCAACTAAGCTATGCCACGCTACCGATTTGAGGCTTTAACCTATGGCGGTAAGAGTGAGCGGGGTAGTGTTGATGGCGAGAATGAGCGTGCTATTCGGCAGCAGTTAATGGCGAAGCAGCTCGTACCCGTGCGCATTGAGCTTGAGAACCAATGGACTAAGCAACAATTTTGGCAGCGTTTATTCTCTGAAGATAGGCCACTGAGCCGTAATGAATTAGCGGTACTTACCAAGCAATTTGCTTTGCTAGTGCGTTCTGGTGTACAAATTGATGAAGCGCTCACTGTTTTATCGAATGAAAGCTCAAAACCCCACATCAAAAATGTTTTACAGTCAGTAGTTGCTGAATTACGCGCCGGCTTATCTTTATCGCGCGCAGTCGCTACGCAACCACAAACCTTTGACCCTTTATATCAAGGGGTGGTTGGTGCCGCTGAACAATCGGGCCGCATGGGTCAAGTCTTAACCCAATTAGCTGAATTTTTAGAAAAGCGGCAAGCGTTAAAACAAAAAGCCTTGGGTGCTTTAGCTTACCCTGCAATGTTGACTGCGGTTTCGTTTATGGTCATTTTATTTTTAATGACCTATGTTGTACCGCAAATTGCCCGCGTTTTTCAAAGTACCAAACAAACCTTGCCATTTATGACCCGTTTTATTTTGGGCTTATCTAATTTTTTAGTTGATTGGGGTTGGTTGTTGGCTTTAGTTATTGCTCTAGGTATTTATTTTGGTCGCCGGGCTTTAAAGCAAATCGAAATACGGCTGCGCTTTGATCGCTTCATCCTTAATTTACCTTTTTTGGGTCCCTTGTTATTGGGTTTTGAAACTGCCCGTTTTGCCAACACCATGGCGATGCTGGTTGCCGCCAATGTGCCGATCTTAACTGCCTTACATAGCGCGCGCAGTACTTTGGGCAATGAAGTTTTGAAGGAGGCCATTGACTCCACTGAAGCGCGCTTACGAGAAGGCTCTAGCTTGTCTCGATCATTAGGAAGTCAAGGGGTTTTCTCTCCTATTTTGATCCATTTAATTCGTTCTGGAGAGGCTTCTGGTCAGCTTGCTGAGATGCTTAAATATGGCGCTGAAAATGCAGAACTAGAGGCTGAACAAAAAACAAAAATTTTTACTAGTTTATTAGAGCCTGTATTAATATTATTTATGGGGCTGATGGTTTTAGGTATTGTGATGGCAGTAATGCAACCAATTTTAGAAATGAATTCTGGAATTCATTGATTTTTTAGTGAGGTAAACATGCAAATTTTAATTATTACTAGTCCAACCAGTCGCGTCAAAGAATTTCATTTATCGAAAATGCATTTTTTGCTTGGCGCAATGGCAGTATTCCTGGCTTTGGTGGCAGTGAACTGGCTAGTAGCTGCTAGCGTTAATTTAACTCGAGATACTCTATTTACTCTAGGTCAAGCAGAGCTACAGGAGAAAAAAATTGTCACTTTAGCCGAGGCTGATTATGAATATAAGCTGCACGAGTTACAAGCGCGTTTAGCGCAAGCCCAGCAAAGTTTGGGACAATTAGATTCCCTCAGAAACCAATTATTACAATTAAATAGTTCACCCAAAGTTATTCAAAAAGAGCTACTGCCAGAGACGCCCCTTGCACTAGGTGGCCCACTAAAACTATCAAGCGAGATTTTTTCACCCGATGAGACTTATGGCGTTCGCCTTGATCGGACCTTGCAAGACTCCATTAGTTTGCAAACCCAAGTTTTGACTTTACAGCGGGCTTTTGCTGAAACCCAAGTTTCAATGAGTGGGGTCCCTGCAGGATCACCATTACCCTTTGAGGTTGCGCCATCGAGTGGCCTCGGTTATCGCATTGACCCCTTTACGCGACAAATTGCTTGGCATGATGGCACCGACTTTCCGGCTGCTTATGGTACGCCTATTTTGGCAACCGCCGACGGTATTGTGATTAAAGCAGGTTGGAGTGGTGAGTACGGTAATTTAGTTGATGTGCAGCATCGCAATGGCACCGTAACGCGCTATGCCCACGCTCAAGAGCTGATGGTACAACTAGGGCAAAAAGTGAAAAAATCCCAACCCTTAGCTAAGGTTGGTTCTACGGGGCGCTCGACTGGCCCACATTTGCATTATGAAATTTTGCGCGATGGCGCGCCTGCTAGTTAGCAAGACTTAGTTTTGGGCAGCGCAATCGACGGTACCAGCATTAAATGCGGGGCGCCATTCTTGGTTTTGTAGGCCGCCCATGCAACCATAGGTATTGAGCGCACGCGTGCCGCCTTGCCCACACTCGAAACAAGCACCATTCGCACCAACGTTCGGGTTAATGCAACCCTCATAATTAAATGTCTGCGTACAATTGGGTGCTGTAGCTTGCGCAAAAATAAACCCGTTAGGGCACTGACAGCTGCCAGGTGTCCAAGCGGTACCAATTTGGGCAAGCGCAGAAAATGCTGGCATGAGACAAAGCAGTAGAAATAATTTTCGGCACAGAATTGTGATGTTCATAGTAAATATTAACCTATTTATGTCATTGCTTATCTCTGCATCTTCGGCGCCGCTAAACTCGGAATCAGCAGATTAATACAGGCCGGTAAGTTACTCGCGAGCGCTCTTTTTGTAGCGGGCAGTAAGGCGCCTAGTTCCGTAACCAATTCTCCATGACCACCAAATCCTTCGCAGACTTTGTCATATCGAGTTGGTAGCAGATCGCAGCCAATGAGCCGTTCTTGACCATAGTCGCGCAATTGGATTTGGTGTTCGGCATTCCAGCAAGCATCATTACCGATGACCAAAAGATAGGGCAATTTATAACGAACTGCAGTATCTATTTCTGCGCAATGAAAGCCAAAACTACCATCTCCCATCACTGTAACGATAGGCACATTCGGTTTGACAAGGCTAGCTGCACTTGCAAAGGGTGGGCCAGAACCAATTGAGCCAGCCACACCATTAATAATTCGGTTTGGCGCTTGCAGACAAGCTTGAGCCCATTGTCCAATCTCGCCACCATCGCTAATGAGGACTGAATCTGGGTGACTATCGAGAATTGTTTGTAATACGGCAAATGCTTGCGCTGGATGAACCCGGCCAGGCTCAACAGTCGCCGATTGCCAATCATTAGGGCGATAGTTAATTGCGGTCTGAACTTCTTGCAACCAGACTTGATGAGAACTACTTTTAAAGTTTATAGTACGCGCTGAATTTATTAGCAAAGTAATACTGGAGTGCACATCACCAAGTGCAGAGAGTTGCAAGCTTTTGCCTAAGCTAACACTTGCGCGTTGAATTTCAGCAGGCTCTGGATCAAGTTGTAAAAATTGACAATCTTTAGCAAAGCTTGGAAATTGCCCAAACTTTAAAGTGAAATCCAATTTTTTCCCAAGGAGTAACACACAATCACTTTTTGCCAGCACTTCCGGAAAGGCGCCCAAACACGGATCATTGATGCCGCGAGGGCTTTCCATGCCCACCACGGGAATTCCTAATGCCTGCTCTAGAGTCGCCAGTTGTTTTCTTCCCGCTTGTGATTGCATTTGTGGCCCAGTTAAGATGATGGGGCGTTGGGCAACTTGTAGCGCTTGCAAGATCGTTTCAATAGCCTCGCTTGCCGCCGATGTTTCTTTAGCGGTAAACGTCTGCTCTGTAGGCAAATTTTTTACACTGGGGTAGGGGCCTTCTAATAAGTCAGAAGGCAGGCTTAAATGCACAGTCCCTGGACGCCCCGATTTCGCGAGATTGATTGCTTTGGCTAGGTCAAAAGGAATTGCTTCAATCGAGTTCGAAGTCAAGGCTGCTTTGACAAGCGGCGCAGCCAAATCAGCTTGCGCCATTTCTTGAAAAGCACCAGTACCCAATTGTGCAAGGGGCGCATGACCCGAAATTAAGACTACCGGCGACTCAGCCATTTGTGCGGTGTAAAGCGCTGCTATTGCATTCGCGTGGCCTGGGCCACCAGTAACGAGTGCGATACCAACTTCACCTGTCAGTCTCGCATAAGCATCTGCCATGTGCACTGCGGCAGCTTCATGACGGGTGTGGATTAATTTGATATCGCTATCGAGAATCGCATCAAATATTGGCATGATGTGATTGCCCGAAAGCGTAAAAATTGTTTTCACTTTAGCTAATTTTAAGGCTGCGACTAAAGCATTGGCACCTAGCACTGGTGAGGAATTATTTGGCATAAAAACAGTACTTTCTGGTGAATTACTAGCTATCGATTGATCAATTAAGGGATAACACTAAGGGCTTAAAAGGTATAAAGAGTTTAATCTTAATTGAGGTAAAAATCATTTGAGGGTTGGATGTCTATATTCGCTTTAGAGCCACCGCCGATAGCTGTTGAGGGACCAAGCGTCTGGACTGGGGCCGAGATGTTGGCTGAGCCGTTATGGATTGTCCCTTGGAAACCAGAGCAGCTAGCTGAAATGCGTGCCGCGGCTTTGCACTTTCAGGCACTCAATTTGCCTTTTGAGCAAATTTCACCTGATAATTTTCCGCTTACACAACTTAAGCCATTTTTGGGTCGTTTATTGACTGAATTACTGCATGGCAGAGGGTTTGTATTGCTACGCGGTATACCAGTACAAGATTTAGGTATTGAGCTTGCTGCCATCATCTATATGGGCTTAGGCGTTCATTTAGGTACCTTGCGAAGTAGTAATGGCAAAGGCCACTTATTGGGTCATGTTTGCGACCAAGGTGTCGACATTACTAAGACGGGTGGACGTTTTTATCAAACGAATAAAAAACTTGATTTTCATACAGATTCAGCTGATCTTGTGGGCTTGCTATGTTTACAAAAGGCTAAAGCGGGCGGTGAATCTTTTATAGCTAGCTCGATGAAGTTGTATAACGAAGTGGTGCGCCGGCGCCCTGATTTAGTTGAGGCGTTATTTATGCCTTATCCAACGGATCGGCGTGGCGAAGTGCCGGAGGGACTGCACCCTTGGTTTGATATGCCCATTTTTACTTGGTATGAAAATAATTTATCGTGTGTTTATATTCGTCAGTACATTGAAGCGGCACAAAATAATTTTCCTGAAGCGAAGCGCTTAACTACCGATCAACTTGCAGTCATGGACTTAATCGATGAAATTTTAGCTGAGCCTGGCTTTGTTTTGCCTATGGCTTTTGAGCCTGGTGATATGCAACTTTTGCATAATCATCAAATCTTGCATTCCCGTAATGATTTTGAAAATTGGCCCGAACGGGAGCGTCAGCGGCATTTATTACGGCTATGGATGGCCCCTAAAGAGGGTAGACCGTTACCTGATTATTTTAAAGCCCGCTGGGGCTCAACCCAAGCAGGTGAGCGAGGCGGTATTATTGTGCCTGGCACTAAATTATCAGTAGAGCTTGATTATCAGTAGAGCTTGAGACCCAATAGAGCGAGATTGTTTAGGGCTTAAGGTCTCCTAATGCAGATAAAAATTGAGTATTTTTTAAAAAGTTGAATGGAAAAAAATGAAAAGTATTATTGATCGCATTGATCATGTGGTATTAACTGTTACCGATATTGAGGCTTCTACCCAGTTTTATGAAAAGGCTCTTGGTTTTGAGCGTGAATTTTTCACTGGGCCTGAAGGTCAACCTCGTTACGCCTTACGCTTTGGGCAATATAAAATTAATTTACAAGATCGAGCTACTGAAACACCAACTAAAGCAAAAGTACCCACTATTGGCGCTGGCGATTTTTGTCTGATTACTGCCATTCCGCTTAATGATGTGATCACCCATTTGACAGCTAATAATATTGCGATTGATGTTGGGCCCGTTGCTAGACGGGGTGCCTTGGGCCCAATTCGGTCAGTCTATCTACGCGATCCTGATGGGAACTTGGTAGAGGTGTCTGAGTATATTTAATTTCATTGCTTATGAGTCAGTTACCGGCTTGGGTCAAGCTTGCACAAGAGCAATGGAATTGGCGAGGAGCCACAAGACCACCATTTGCAGTTGTACCCAATGCGTCGCAAATTTCGGTATGGGATTTTCCACGTCCCCCAAAGTATGTTGAGGATTGTAGGCAGGTTGTTATTTGCTTTAATGGGCAAGAAATTGCGCGCACAAAAAATGCTATTTTGGTATTAGAAACTTCTCATCCACCGAGTTTTTATATCCCACCAAAGGATATCAACTTCAAATTTTTGAAGCCATCTACCGGCAATTCTTTTTGTGAGTGGAAAGGCCCCGCTCAATACTGGGATATAAATGATGGTGTTAATCAACTCAAAAAAGTTGCATGGAGCTATGCCCAACCCTTTGATGAAGCAAAGATGATTGCCGATCACATTGCTTTTTACCCTACTCAGCTGCACTGTACTGTTGATGGAGAACAGGTTTTACCTCAGCCTAGCGGGCTTTTATGGTGGCTGGGTTACTCCAGAGCTAGTTGGACCATTTAAAGGTGAGCCCGGAAGTGAATCATGGTGAGTAAAGTTGATTTTAATCCGACCAGAGGTCGGCTAGCCATTGTTTGAATTCTTGATACATTAATCCCAAACCAATACTGACAAACAGAATGATAAATGCTGCAATTAACAGTAGATTGGAATTAATCATTTAATTATGAGAATATTGGAGTGCTAGAGCAATAGTTTGGTGATGAATCTCAACAGATTGCTCGATTTTTTCGCCGTAACCACCTGCCATTACAACTGCAATCGGAATTCCATAAATCTTTGCAAAATCGAATACTGCCTGATCACGCAATAACAAACCTTTTTTACTCAGGCTTAATTTACCTAGGCGATCATCAGTATGCGGATCTGCACCAGCTAAATAAATCACAAAGTCTGCACTAAATCTTTTTTCAAGTTCATCAAGTGCATAAGTAACAGCATTTAAATATTCGTTATCTGCGCATTGATTTTTTAAGCCAATATCAAGATCGCTTTGTTCTTTATTTAAGGGAAAGTTATTTTCTCCATGAATTGATAAAGTAAAAATTGAATCGTTATATTGCATGATACTAGCGGTTCCGTTACCTTGATGCACGTCAAAATCAACAATGGCAACACGGAAATGATTGCCCTTGATGGCCTGTAAATTTTTAGCTGCGATTGCGACATCGTTAAAAACACAAAACCCACTGCCTTTATCGCGATAGGCATGGTGAGTTCCACCAGCTAAATTAACACCGACTCCATCCATAAGTGCGGCATTACAAGCTGCTAAGGTTGCGCCAACCGACCTTTTAGAGCGTTCAACCATCTGCGGACTCCATGGAAAGCCAATTTCCTTTTGTTCAGCTACATTAAGTTGTCCACTAATTATTTTTTCAACATACTTTGCGTCATGAGCAAGAAGTAACTGCGCATTAGTTGCGCTTGGAGCCTCAAGCAGTTCTAAATCGGCTAATGATTGGATTGATTGTCGCAGTAGAGCATATTTTTCCATCGGGAAGCGATGCCCTTTTGGAAGGGGTAACACAAAGTGATCGCTATAATACGCTTTCACTAGACATTGGTCCTGATTAGTAAGTATTTAATGAGTACTGAGAAAGTAATGAATTAATTCTTCTTCGTATTAAAAATATCAATTGAATCAACAGCATGAATCATGCCATTTGTAGCAATTATATTTTCTATTTTTATGCTGACTCGATTTACACTCGGGCCACTCAGATTGGATTCAATTAAAAGATCATCACCAGCAATGGAGGAATAGTGGGAATTATGAACTTTAGTTGAGGCAAACTCAGGAACAATAAAGTGATCAATAAAATCGTTTAATTCCTCGGGATTAGATTCAAGCGCTTGAAGATATTCTGGGGGGACTCTACTGAAGGCAGCATCAGTAGGGATAAAAAGTGTAAAAAATCCACCGTTATCGAGTAACTGAAACCATTCTGATTTTTTGATTAGTTTTGTCCAGATTTTAAAAATTCCAGAGCTAATTGCAGTATCAATTAGCCCACATAAAACGCATCCTTCAAAATGCTCATAAGTGCTAGAGCTCATCTTTAGAACCTTATTTTGTAGTTGCAAATACAGTTAAGAATGGATTGATAAAAAAAGTTAGGGAATACCCTAAATAAATATACGCCCTTTGGAATAAGGCTGTTGAAAGGTGAAATTACCTTACTATTAAAATAGCTTTACCAATTAATCCTGATCTTTAAGGCTGTAGTTCCCGCTTTAGGCTTGATTAACCCCTTTTTATTGATACTATTTGCCCTTAACTTTTGCATTATTTGGTGGGTAAAGAATCTGTGAATCGCCCTAATATTATTTTTATTGTTGCTGATGACTTGGGTTATGCAGACCTAGGCTGTTATGGCGCGAAGTCAAACGCTTCACCCACGCTTGATTGGTTAGCACTCAATGGTCTCCTTTTTACTCAGGGTTACTCGAATTCTCCAGTCTGCTCGCCAACGCGCTTTGCTTTGATGACTGGACGATATCAGTATCGCTTGCGTGGGGCAGCAGAGGAGCCAATTAATTTTAAAAGTAGAGGCAATACAACTTTAGGATTGCCAGTGGATATCCCCACTTTGCCATCGATGCTCCGCGAAGTGGGTTACCAAACCGCCTTATTTGGCAAATGGCATCTAGGCTTTCCGCCACAATTTGGACCTTTACTTTCGGGCTACGATGAATTTTTTGGTCCAATGGCAGGTGGAGTTGATTACTTTACCCATTGTGACTCACAGGGAATTCATGATCTTTGGCTCAATGGCGAGGAGACCGCCGAAGAAGGGTATCTAACAGATTTGCTTTCCAATAAAACTATTGAATATATTCAGAAAAAATCTGCTGTGGCAAGGGCAGGAACCCCTTTTTTTATTAGCCTTCATTACACTGCCCCACATTGGCCCTGGGAAACAAGAGATGATGCCCATCTGGCAAGTGAAGTAAAGAATAATTTATTTCATCTGCATGGCGGTAATGTAAAAACCTATCAGCAAATGATCCATCATATGGATGAAGGTATTGGCAAAATAGTTGCCACACTTCAAGCAGAAAATTTGTTGAATGACACCTTGATTATTTTTACTAGCGATAACGGTGGCGAGCGGTTTTCTGATAACTGGCCTTTAGTCGGCGGGAAAATGGATTTGACTGAGGGGGGCATTCGCGTTCCCTGGATTGTGCATTGGCCAGCCCTCATTCCTCAAAATAAAGTGAGTACGCAAATTGGTATCACGATGGACTGGACGGCAACGATATTGGATATTGCTGGCGCTCATATAGACCCAGAATATCCCCTCGATGGCGTCTCAATGCTGCCTATTTTAAAAAATGCTAATCACCTATTTGAAAGGCCTCTGTTTTGGCGCATGAATTATCGAGGCCAGCGGGCTTATCGTTTAGATGAATGGAAGTATCTTAAGGTCGATGAAAATGAGTACCTTTTTAATGTTGGAGCAGATGAGCGTGAGCGGGCAAATTTAGCCGAATATTTTCCTGAGCAGTTAAGGTCAATGCGAGAATCTTGGCTAAGTTGGAATTTAACGATGCCAGAAATTCCGCAGGGTGCTAATATCAGCGTAGGTTATTCAATTCAAAATATGCCCCAGAGATAGGTGAAAACTTGAAGCAAAAAATCAAAATAATATTGGGTTGCATTTTTATTTTATTTAGTTCGTACAGTATGGCGCAGTTGCCACAGTCTTACCCAAATCGACCAGTTAAATTAATTGTGCCCCTAACGCCTGGTTCTGGGGTTGATATTGTGGCGCGGATTGTGGCCAAGAATTTAAGTGAAACTTGGAAGCAGCCGGTAGTAGTTGAAAATCGCCCTGGAGCTGGCGGTTTAATTGGGACGGGCGCAGTAGTGAACGCGGAACCTGATGGCTATACACTTTTAGTTCAGTCCGCTTCTTATGCAGCTAATCCCGCAATTTATAAAAAATTACCTTACGATCCTTTAAAGGCCTTAGTAGATGTCAATATTTTAGGAATTACCCCCTATTTAATGTCCACCTCTCCTGGTGGGCCGTATCAATCTCTTAAGGATCTGGTCTTGGCAGCCAAAGCCAAGCCAGGAGAAATTCCCTTCGCCTCTGCAGGCATTGGCAGTTCAACCCATTTAGCGGCAGAATATTTCAATCAAATTGCCGGCATTAAAATGGTCCATGTGCCATACAAGGGTGGGCCAGATGCCATGCAAGATCTGATGAGTAATCGGGTTGCCTTTTTTATGATTGCTTTTGATACCGCAATTACACAAGTTAACTCTGGCAAATTAAAGGCCTTAGGGGTAACGACCCAAACACGCTCAGAGGCTGCTCCTAATATTCCAACGATTGCTGAACAGGGCTACCCTAGCTATGACATGAGTCTGTGGTTTGGAGTATGGGCCCCTAGCGCAACACCGGTAGCAATCATTCAAAAAATTAATTCTGATATTAATTTGGCTATGCAAGATAAAGAAGTACAGAACGCGTATGCAAAGGCGGGCATTCGCTCAAGGCAAATGACAACAGATGAGTTTAAGAAATTTGTGCGAACAGAAATGACAAAATATGAAAAGATCGCACAGTTTGCTGGTATCGAGGCTCAGTAAGCAGTAGCTTATTTAATCGGCTCAGCATATGAATCTAGGGTTATACCCATAAAAGATCATCTTGAAAGAAAGCACTACTGAGATTAGATTAATAAATAGAAATTTTAGCTTGTTAAACCTAGTTTTTATTCGCACTTTGTTAGAAAATACCGAGATTAATTAATCAATCGGCTTTATATCTAGCTCTACAGCTAGTTTTTGCCAGCGGTTGCTGTCTTCTTCAACCTTACGCTTCATTTCTTCTGGGGTAGGGGATGCAACCTCAAGCGCCATTCCACTCAAGCGCTCTCGGACATCAGGCATATTTAATACCTGCTTCATTGCTAAAAAGATTTTATCGATAATGGGTTTTGGTAGATTAGCTGGCCCCATAATGCCGAACCACTGTTCATAGTCCATGCCATTAATTCCCAATTCAGCAAAGGTAGGTATTTCGGGAAAATCACTATTCCGCTTGTTACCAGTCACAGCTAATGGGCGTAGTTTTCCAGCTTTTATGTGGGTTCCTGCGCTAGCCATGGTGGTAATCATGACGTTTACTTGCCCACTCATTAAATCAATCATCGCTGGTGAAGATCCCTTATAGGGAACACTAATAAAATTAAGCCCAGAGCGTGCTTTAAAAAGATCAACGACAACGCTACCAGTGCCAGCAATTGCCATGGTCATTTTGCCAGGATTGGCTTTTGCAAAAGTAATAGCTTCACGAGCAGTTTGAACTTGAAAATAGGGGCTTGCAACTAAAAATGCTGGCGATCGACCAATTAGTGAAATCGGTGTGAAATCTTTAAGTGCGTTATAAGGCATCTTACGGGTATAGATGGGCGTACTAGTATGGAATACATCGACTAGAACTAAGGTGTAGCCATCGGGCGCAGCTTTAGCGACGTAATCGGTGCCAATAATCCCTCCTGCACCTCCTTTGTTATCAACTACTACAGTTTGTTTTAATACGCCCGATAATTTATCAGCAATTTGCCGGCCAATGCCATCAGAACTGCCGCCTGCAGGAAAGGGAATGACTAATTTGATTGGTCTGGAAGGGTAGTCGGGTACCGGGTTTGCTTGGGCATTAGTGTTACTAGGCAAATAAAAAAGACCCGTACTCAACATTAATGCAATTTTTACAATAAAAATTTTTCTAGTAATCATCTCAAGATCCATTCACGATAGTTGATACAGAAGATTTTGATCTGATCAGGACTTCACTTAACTCAGAAAAACCTTTGCCCCCCTTAGATTTAGTAACCCATTTGGGCATAAACTCTATTCTATCCCGATAGTCTAATACATTAGCAACTCCAAAGGAATGTCTGAAATAAGAGAACATTGGAGCATCATTTGGAGAATCGCCTATAAAGAGACAAGCTTGATTATAAGTTTCCAAGTCTTTATGAAAGAGGTTTTTCATCATTAGTTTGGTGGTGCTTAGCTTGTCCCAATGACCCAACCAAAGATTGACATGAATCGAGCTTAATTTAGCTGTTAATTCATAGGCGGCAAGAAATTGTAGTAGTGTTTCTATGTCTTTAGCTGAATATGGCTGAACATCTTCTTTAACATCGATAGCTAAATCGTATAGACGTGAAAATTGATCTGAAGCAAAAACAATCTTAGGATATTCTTTAATCAATAACTCTTTTATTTGCAAAAGGCGCTGGGCATAAACAATTCTTTCGTTTTGGTCAAGCACATGATGGGTGCAAAGTTTTTTTGAGACTTTATCCTGCCACATATAAAAGGCTCCATTTTCGCCAACAATAGCATCTACTGGCCACTGTCTGACAATTAGGTCACACCATCCAGCCGGTCTTCCTGTAACTGGGATTACTTTATAACCCGCATTTTGAAGGGCGGCTATTGCAGTAAAAGTTTCAGGAAGTAATTTCCCCCCGTCTGTAATAGTGTCATCTATATCTGTAAATACGTACTCAATTTCTGTGACAACCTTTGTAGGTAGATCAGCAATTGGCTTGGGATTGATTAATCGGCTCAAGGAATAATTGCTCAAAAAGTCAAATTAATTTTTTGCGGATTTGTGTCACGATAATTTCAGCAATTACAACGATAATAAAAATACATAATAGTATTAATGAAACACGAGTCCACTGAAATAGATTTAGTGCAGAATCGAGTGCCATCCCAATACCCCCAGCACCAACTAGGCCCAAGACTGAAGATTCGCGAATATTAATATCCCAACGAAATAAGGCAATTGACCAAAAACTTGGCGCAATCTGAGGCCAATAGCCTTTGGTAAAAATTGAAAGCCAAGGTGCACCACAGGCTTTTAATGCTTCAATGCTGTTCATGTCAGCAGTATCAATTGACTCGCCCAGTAACTTACCAACAAAACCAATTGATCGAAAAGCAATTGCAAGAGTGCCAGCTAGAGCTCCTGGACCAAAAATCGCCACAAATAATAAGGCCCAAATAATTGAATTAATTGATCTTGAGGCAACTAAAATAAATTGTGCGATTAAATTAATAATGCGAAAAGGTATTAAGCGATAAGAGGTGCAAAGCCCAATGGGAAAGGCAATTGCTAATGAAATAATAGTGCCTAAAGTTGCAATATGGATTGTATCCAACAAGGCTTCATGAATTCCCTTTGGGTAGTAGTCAAAATCAATTGGCCACATACGCAAAAATAGATCCTGCACCTGTTCTGGAGCATCTAATAAAAACTCGGGGATAACTTCAACATTTTTAGCTGAGAAAATAATTAGTGCGATGGCTATAAGCGATAAAAAAAATCGAAGTTGTACTTGAATAAAGCTATAACGCGACCAAGTACTAGGGTATTCTTTTTGGGATGTAATCATGATTCGTTTTCAATTCGACTTTGTTTTCCGGTAAGTAGAATACGAATCAATTTAGCTAATAATTCGCCAGTCATAATCATTGCGATGATGGCGAGCAAAATAGCGCATACAAAGTCATAGTCGAAGCGTTGGAAGGCGGCAAATAAAGTACCTCCAATACCTCCAGCACCCACAATTCCCACCATTGTTGAGTTTCTTAAATTAGAATCGATTTGGTAAGTAACAAAGCCAATAAAGCGGGACATCACTTGGGGGAAGACGCCATAATCTAGCACGCTTAAAAATGGCGCACCTGTTGCTTTAATGGCTTCAACTTGTTTTGGCGATATTTCTTCAATTGCTTCAGCAAAGAGTTTGGCAATAAATCCAATTGAAGCCACAATTAGGGTCAAGATGCCTGCTAATGCACCAAAGCCAACTGCTTTAACAAAGAGAATAGCAACGATTAAAGGATGAAAACTGCGACAAAGGGCAATCACGGTACGCGCAATCCACGTTACCCATTTGGGCATTAAGTTGCGCGCTGCTAGAATGCTAAGTGGTAATGAAAGAATCACCCCGAAAAAGGAAGCCAATATAGCAATTTCCAGACTTTCTTGTAAGCCTTTAAACATCGACTCTGGTTGCATTACATGTGGGGGAAACATCCGACTTAAAAATTGTGCACCATTATGGATGCCGAGGACAAAGCGATCCCAAGTAAAGTCAAGCCTAGACATAGCGTAAATCACATAAGCAAAAAAAATCGCCCACATGATTTTTGTTTTATAGGATGGGGAGAATGCTACTGAAGCCAATCCTTGCCACCATATATAGACCTTAAAACCGAATCATTCAATTGTTCTGGCGAGCCGTCATAAATGATTTTGCCTTCAGACATGCCAATGATTCTGGTAGCAAATCGTTTTGCTAATTCAACATCATGCATGTTGACTATTACTGGAATATTGAGCTTATTACCTAACTCTTGCATCAATTTCATTATCTCTACAGAAGTTTTTGGATCCAAAGAAGATGTAGGCTCATCGGCTAATAATAATCTTGGGCTTTGCATAATTGATCTAGCAATACCAACCCGTTGGCGCTGACCCCCAGATAGAGAATCAGCCCGTTGATTTTCAAAACCCCGTAAGCCAATCAAATCTAATAATTGATAGGCTTGCTCAATATCGGTCGGCGGGTAAATTCTGAGCCAGGCTTTTAATGCTGAAATATAGCCGAGGCGTCCAGAGAGAATATTTTCCATTACGGTCAGACGCTCTACTAAATTAAATTCCTGGAAAACCATCCCAATTTGACGCCGTGCCTTTCTAAGCGAGCTAGAGTTAAGTGTGACTAAATTCTCACCACAAAAATTAATTATTCCTCGAGTGGGCTCAACCAGACGATTAATGCAGCGAATCAGGGTTGACTTACCTGTACCAGAAGGGCCAATGATGGCTATGAGCCCACTTCCCTGCACAAAAATATTGATATTTGATAATACCAATTTACCTGGGACATACTCCTTATAAAGATTTTCAATCTTTAGCGTGGTGACACTTAAACTCATTTAATTTTTAGCAGCAGCTTTTTTGCGAGCCTCTTCTTCGCGGGAAGTCTCTTTATCGTAAGCAGAGCGATTAAATTTCTCCCCGCCATTTTCAGCAACTTGGCGTACTATGGCCCAATCTTTTTTATAAGTTATCGGGAAAAAACGATCGGCACCATCAAAGGCTTTTTTCATATCATCCGTAAAACGGTAATCGAAGAAGCACTTAAGTAGTTGATCTCTAAACTTTGGCTCTAAGTTATAAGCATATGCAAAAGAGGAAGTTGGAAATTTAGGGCTTTTATAAATAATGCGGAAGTCATCTTCATTTATTTGACCTCTTACTGCCATGCGATGAAATACATCTGAGGCAACTGCTGCACCATCATAATCACCTGAGCGAACCCCTAAAATTGATTGATCATGTTTACCAGAAAAGAGAATGTTGTAGTCGGTTCCTGGCGCAAGACCCTCTTTTGGAAATAAAGCCATTGGTGCCATGTGGCCAGAGTTTGAGGATGGGGATGTATGGGCAAATTTTTTGCCTTTCAAATCGGCCAGCTTTTGATAAGGGCTAGATTTTTTAACAACCACTAGCAAGTTATATCCCTGAAATTCTTTTTCGGTACCTTTAACAGCAAAAGGAACAGCGCCGGCAATATTGACAGCAAAGGCGGTTGGGCCTGTTGAAAACCCGCCCACATGTAAGCGGCCTGAGCGCATAGCTTCGATTTCTGCAGCATTCGACTGCACTTGGTAAAAAATGACTTTTTTACTGGTGCATTGGGCTAAATGGTCGGTAAAGGGTTTGAACACCTTTTCATATACCGCCGGGTCTTCAACGGGGGTATAGGTGAAAACAATCGTAGATGGCGTTTTAAGTAATTTAGGGTCGGTTGGGGTATCGGCAACCATATCGCCATTTTGGTCGCAATATTGGGGGTCAAGATCCCCACTGCTTTTGCATGCAGTTTGGGCAAAAACAGCGTATGACATCAACACTAGCAAGCTAAATATAATGCGCTTCATGCTAATTCTCCCTGTAAGTCTAATTAGTGTAATTATCTTATTTTAGACCCCTAAATATAGCCGATCTAAATGGCCGCTGGTAGTTCTGCAAAACTAATATTACAAGAGTAACATCAGAATCCTTATTACTATTTTTCTCTTCCTAAAGGCTAATGATGACGATTTCAATGTACCAAGCTAGCGCACCACGATTAATTCATGTTTTAAAGAATCTATCGGCTATTTTAGATAAGACTCAAGCCCATATCGAGGCTAAAAAATTAGATGTCACCGCCTTTACTTTGTTTCGTTTATTTCCCGATATGCTTAACCTCACGCGGCAAATTCAAATTGCTGCTGATACTGCAAAGGGCGTAGTTGCCCGATTAGCTGGCGTGGAAATTCCGGTGTATGAAGATAATGAGCAATCTATTGCAGATTTGAAGTTACGTATTGCTAAAACAATTGCTTTCATCGAAGGCATTAAACCTGAGCAGATTGATGGCACCGAAGATAAAGATATTATTACCAAGCGAGGCGATAAAGAGACCCATTACAAAGGCCTCCAGTTTTTATTAGGGCATGCCTTACCTAATGTCTATTTTCATGTCACCACTGCGTACAATATTTTGCGTCATAACGGCGTTGAGATTGGTAAACGCGATTATTTAGGTAGCATTTAACTGCGCATTCATTCAATCAATTTTTAAATCATTTATTTTAGGAAAGCTTCATGTCACCTGCAGCCACTTGCCCGTTTTCTGATAGCGCGGATGATCGTGCCTTAGCCAGACACACCACGAATGCCGACTGGTGGCCCAATCAATTGGATCTCAAGCTTTTAAATCAACACTCACCGCTAATTAATCCGATGCCTAAGGATTTTAATTACGCCAAAGAATTTCAAAGCCTAGATTTACATGCTGTTATCAAAGATCTCAATGCTTTGATGACAAACTCACAAGCATGGTGGCCCGCTGACTATGGGCACTACGGCCCATTCTTTATTCGCATGGCATGGCATAGTGCAGGCACTTATCGCATTGGCGATGGTCGTGGAGGCGCAGGTTCTGGCACACAACGTTTTGCGCCACTAAATAGCTGGCCTGATAATGGCAATCTCGATAAGGCACGCAGATTGATTTGGCCTATTAAGCAAAAGTATGGTCGTAAAATTTCTTGGGCTGACCTCATGGTGCTTGCCGGTACGATTGCGCTGCAGTCAATGGGCTTAAAGATTGTTGGTTTTGCCGGTGGGCGCGAAGATGTCTGGGAAGGTGAAGACATTTATTGGGGTTCAGAAGGACAGTGGCTAGCCGATAAGCGTTATAGCGGTGACCGAGAATTAGAAAAGCCACTCGCTGCAGTACAAATGGGCTTGATCTATGTAAATCCTGAGGGTCCTGATGGTAACCCTGATCCACTAGCTGCTGCGCGCGATATACGGGAGACCTTTGCCCGTATGGCGATGGACGATACTGAGACGGTCGCTCTCATTGCTGGCGGACATACCTTTGGTAAAGCCCATGGTGCTGCTGATCCAGCAAAGTATGTTGGCCCAGAGCCCGAAGCTGCACCGATTGCAGAACAAGCCTTTGGTTGGAAAAATACTTTTGGAACTGGCTCTGGGGATGATGCTATTACTAGCGGCTTAGAAGGCGCATGGACAACAAATCCTATCCAGTGGGATAACAACTATTTTGATCATCTATTCGGTTATGAGTGGGAGTTAACAAAGAGCCCCGCAGGTGCTCATCAATGGACGCCAAAAGAGGCATCGGCAGCCGGCACCGTACCTGATGCACATGATCCTGCTAAGAAACATGCACCGATGATGTTTACAACCGATCTGGCCTTGAAGATGGATCCAAGTTACCGCATTATTTCGGAGCGGTTTCATGCCCATCCAGAAGAATTGGCGGACGTTTTTTCTAAGGCTTGGTACAAATTAACCCACCGTGATATGGGACCTATCTCACGTTATCTTGGTCCCCTTGTACCAAAGCAGCAGCAATTGTGGCAAGACCCGATTCCTCCAGTCACTCACCCCTTGATCGATGTAGAAGATATAACTAACTTAAAGCAAAAAATATTAGCATCACCGCTCTCAATTGCACAGTTAGTAAAAACGGCTTGGGCATCAGCAAGCACATTTCGGGGAGGCGATAAACGTGGTGGAGCTAATGGCGCTCGTTTACGTTTGGCGCCGCAAAAAGATTGGCCAGTCAACCAGCCCGCCGAGTTGGCCACTAGTTTGCAAATACTAGAGGCTATCCAAACAGAATTCAATGCTTCACAGACTTCTGGAAAAAAAGTTTCACTGGCTGATTTAATTGTTCTAGGCGGGAATGCAGCGATTGAATCGGCAGCCCAGAAAGCAGATCAAGCGCTAACGCTACCATTTTTTCCTGGTCGGACTGATGCAGCGCAAGAGCAAACTGACATACATTCTTTTGCTGTACTGGAGCCACGTGCCGATGGGTTTCGTAACTACATGGGTGATGGCAATGTGGCTGCAGCCGCCGAACGCTTAATTGACCGCGCCAATCAGTTGACCCTGACAGCAGCTGAAATGACGGTATTGATTGGCGGCATGCGGGTTCTCAATGCCAATTTTGATCAGTCAGCATATGGTGTTTTCACGCAGCGCCCCGAGACCTTAACGAATGATTTTTTTGTTAATTTACTGGATATGAATACTAAGTGGCAGCAAAGAGATGCAGCTACTGGCGTGCTTGAAGGCATGGATCGAGCCACAGGAAAGCTGAAGTGGTCTGGAACGCTGGTCGATCTTGTTTTTGGTTCTAATTCACAGTTACGCGCGCTAGCAGAGGTTTATGCTTGTGCTGATGCGCAAACTAAGTTTATCAATGATTTTGCCGCAGCTTGGAATAAAGTGATGAACCTAGACCGTTATGATTTAGCTTAATCTGCTTCTTGATTAAATGTGACGACATGATCGGCAACTAAGTGAATACCAATTTTTTCACCAATGGCATGATCATGATGACTGGGAACAAAGGCAAAAATTTCAGTACCTGATGCAAGCTTTAGAGTATAGAGAAAATCGGCACCTCGAAACGTTTTTCTCACTACCTCAGCTTGCGTTGGGCTGGCATCATCATGTTGAATATCGTCAGCACGAAGTAGTACATCAATTTCTTCGCCAACTGCGTTACTGTGGCCGGGATCTAAATCTAATTCGCCCAGCTCGATATTTACTTTTCCACTAGCTTGAACCACTCCTTTGACAAATACGCCGCGACCAATAAAGTCGGCGATATAACGATTAATCGGTTTGTGATACAGCTCATAAGGGGAATCCCATTGCATCACTTTGCCATCAACCATCACCCCAATTTGATCGGCAATTGCAAACGCTTCGAATTGATCGTGAGTGACCAATAGAGCGGTTATCTTATTGGCCTTGAGAATGGCGCGCATTTCCCCTGCAAGGCGCTCTCTTAATTCAATGTCTAGACTAGAGAATGGTTCATCAAGCAAAATGAGGTCGGGTTCGGGGGCCATTGCTCTAGCTAGGGCTACACGTTGTTGTTGCCCGCCACTAAGCTCATGAGGAAAGACATTGGCTTTATCTGCCAATGAGACCCGCTTTAACCACTCTATAGCTAGGGATTTTCTTTGAGCGCCGGGAAAATGTTGCAAACCAAAAGCGACATTTTCTAAAACTGTCAGATGTGGGAAGAGAGCAAAATCTTGAAACACCATACCAACCCGTCTTTGGCTTGGCGCGATATGAGTGGTAGGCGAGCTAACAACGCTATTACGAAGCAGAATTTCGCCTTTTTGCACGGGTTCAAAGCCGCAAATGGCCCTGAGCACAGAAGATTTACCGCAGCCCGAGGAGCCTAATAAACAGCCAATCTCACCTTGCTGCAGCTCTAGATCTAGATCATTAACAGCCATAACCTGCCCCTGCCCAGTGTGATTAGGATAGGTAATTTCAAGGTGTTTTATTGAAAGCAGGGGGCAATTCACGTTCATCCCTATAATTTTCTCATTAATGTAAATGGTTTAATACATAACTAAAGTCTAAACGGATTGTGGATTTGATGAGTCGAATCGTCGTACCGCTGGCACTCTTATTGTTTTTGCCCCTGTTTGGCTTGGCACTCCCATTTTTATTGCCAGAATTCAGCGGCAACGCTGATAGTGCAAGTAACACGCTAGTGACTAGCACGCTAGCTCATTTATGGCATTTTGTCCTTGGGGATTACCTCGTATCGACATTGGCATTAATTTTCGGGGTGGGAATTGGCGTATTTATTCTTGGAGTTGGGAACGCTTGGATAATTGCAAGCTATCAATTTCCTGGCAAGAAATTTTTTGCATGGGCATTAATTTTGCCTTTGGCTGTACCGACTTACGTAATGGCGTATCTTTTTGTCGATCTATTGCAATTTTCAGGGCCCGTGCAAAGCGCAATTCGATCTTTATGGGGATTAGATTCTTTATGGTTTTTTCCTGACCCAAGATCATTAAGTGGCGCAATATGGTCTTTTTCTTTTTGCTTATATCCGTATGTTTATTTAATTACTCGCACCGCTTTTTTAGAGCGAAGCAGTCGTTTGATCGAAGTTTCTGAAACTTTAGGTTACAGTGAGATGCAGGCCTTATGGAAATTGATCTTACCGATGGCTAGGCCCGCAATCTTTGCGGGAATGGCGTTGGCCCTCATGGAAGTTTTGGCTGACTTTGGTGCAGTCTCTTACTTTGGGGTGCAAACTTTTGCCACTGGCATTTTTAAAGCTTGGCTATCTTTTGGTGATCGTATGGCCGCAATAGAGCTGGCACTGGGTTTACTCGGTTTTGTTTTATTCATCTTTTTTATTGAACAGCGTAGTCGTTCTCAACTGCGCTATTCATCCTCTTTCCAAAGTAAGTCTTTGGCTAAGACCTTACATGGTAGACGTGCATTACTAGCGTTTTTATTTTGCGGTCTAACCATCACCTGCGGTTTTCTATTGCCCGCATTTGCACTACTGCAACTGCTTTACAAACAAGGCTTTAATCTCGACATACGATATTTTGCATGGCTTGGTAACTCCTTATCGGTGTCTTTCATCACTGCCTTCACCTCAGTCTTATTAGCCTTATTTTTTGCCTATGCTGTGAGATTACATGCACGCTTGGCTTGGGTTAATCGTTTATTGAGCTTTGGGTATGCCTTACCAGGCGCAGTTTTGGCCATTGGGGTACTTTCTTTTTTAGAAATTTTTCAGATTGCTTGGTGGGTTTCTGCCAGCATACTTATTTTGATTTACGCATATCTAGTACGATTTTTATCCTCTAGCTTGCAAACTGTTGAAGCAGGTTTAGCGCGGATTACCCCCTCAATGGATGGCTCGGCAGCATTATTTGGCTTATCTCAGTTACAGATTTTACGAAGGGTGCACGTACCGTTACTCCAGCGGAGTCTGCTTACCGCTGGATTATTTGTTTTTGTTGACGTGATGAAAGAATTACCTGCCACCTTACTGCTACGCCCATTTAATTTTGATACCTTAGCCGTAGCCACCTACCAATTAGCGGCTGATGAGCGCTTGGCAGAGCTAGCATTACCATCGCTAACTATTGTGCTGGCTGGTCTTTTGCCGGTCTTGGTGCTATCTCGGCTCATGTCTAAGCCCTAATTCTTAATTGATAATCATTCTTATTTGTGATATATTAGTTCAAATCTAATTAAATCTAGCTTGAGAATAGGGCATTCGTAATAGAAATGAGAAATCAAAATTTGACGCAAAAGATTCCGCTCGCCTTAAGTGTGAGCACATTAATTATTGCTTTATTACTCATCAGTTTTTGGGCTACTAATCCTGTTATTGCACAAACAGCGAATGAAACAAAAGAGCTTAATTTATATTCCGCTCGACACTATCAAACCGATGAGGCTCTCTACAGCGGCTTTACTAAGAAGACGGGAATTAAAATTAATCGGATTGAAGCAGATGACAATGCCTTAGCTGAAAGATTAAAGAGCGAAGGCAACAAAAGTCCAGCCGATGTTATTTTGATGGTTGATGCAGCGCGTCTTTGGCGGGCACAAATTGATGGTTTCTTTAAACCCATTCAATCGCCCTATTTGGAAAGCCGAATTCCAGCAAATTTACGCGCGAAGCCTGATGCACAAGGCACGACCTGGTTTGGTTTTTCGACTCGAGCGCGTTTAGTTGTATATAACAAATCTACAGTGAAGCCTCAGGATGTGGATACCTACGAAAAATTAGCAGAACCCCTTAATAAAGGCAAGGTTTGCACCCGCTCAGGTGCACATCCTTATATGTTGTCGCTCATTGGGGCGATGATCGAGCGTCGCGGAGAAGAGGCAACCGAAGCTTGGGCCAAAGGAATGGTAGCCAATATGGCACGACCCCCAAGAGGCGGTGATACCGATCAAATTAAGGCCGTTGCTGCGGGTGAGTGTGGTGTGGCCCTAACTAATTCTTATTATTTAGTGAGATTATTGCGCTCTAAAAATCCAGAGGATCAGGCCATTGTTTCTAAAATTGGCTTTGTCTGGCCCAATCAACAGACCTCTGGCGTACACATTAATATTGCTGGGGGCGGGGTAGCGAAGAATGCGCCGCATTCTCAAGCAGCAATTCAATTTCTAGACTACTTGGCAAGTGACTCTGCGCAAGAGTATTTTGCTAATGGAAATAATGAGTGGCCAGTCGTTAAGTCAGTAAAGTTAGAAAATGAAGGACTTAAAATGCTCGGGTCATTTAAGGCCGAAAATATTTCAATTGCGGCAATTGGTAAGAACCAAATTGCCGCACAAAGATTGCTAGATCGGGTGGGGTATAAATGAGATTTTAGTGGCAGTGTGGAGTTACTATAGTTACAATAACCTCAACCTATGAAACAAAATAAAGCTAAACCAAGCGCTAGAGCAACATTAAAAAATATTGCTCTTAAGGCAAAGGTAGATCCATCAACAGTTTCAAGAGTGTTGTCACAAAATCCTAATCAAAGGGTCTCCAGCAAAACAAAAAAGAAAATTTTAGAGGTTGCGAAGGGTTTAGATTATCAGCCTAATATTAGTGCACGTAGTCTCAGGGTGTCTAAAACTTTTTCGATTGGAATAGTGGTACCACAGCTTGATAACCCTGTTTTTTCAGAAATTATCAAGGGCGCCGAAAGAGGCGCGAGTGAAAAAGGCTATAGCCTGGTTATTTCTTATCTAGAGGATGGCCCATCTAAGGGCGAGCCATATAAAAAATTAATTCAATCTAATCGGGTTGATGGTCTTTTAGTAACTACTTTAAATAAAAATAGTGCAATTCTTCGGGCGGCAAAAAAATCAACCGTACCAGTAGTAGTTCTCAATCGCAAAGTTCCAGGATTAATAAACTCAGTCTATTTTAATAGTTCGCGAGCCGCAAAAATTGCCACTGAGTATTTAATATCACAGGGCCATAAGCATATTGCACATTTATCTGGTCAAGTTAATTCATCATCAGGAGTAGGCCGATTTTATGGGTATAAAGAGGCGTTAGAACAGGCAATGATTCCGTTTAACCCTAATTTAGTAGAGGTAAGTGGCTATTCAATTTTGGGGGGTTCGCAGGCCACAGAGAAGCTTTTAGTCAACCCAAAGGCAAAACCTACCGCTATATTTGCCTTAACACTGAATGTTGCTGTAGGGGCGATGATGGCTTTACAAAAAAACGGGTTTAGCGTTCCTAAAGATATGTCTATAGTAGCCATTCATGATGGCCCAATTGCTAGTGCACTTCATCCCCCTTTGACTACCGTACAAATGCCTTCCCAAAAAATGGGTTATGAAGGTGCAATAGGGCTAATTAACTTAATTGAAAAAAATCAAAATAAAGTCTTGGTAGAGCTTCTACCAGGGGAGTTAATTATTAGAGAATCAGTAAAAAATATATCAAAAAATAAATAAGACTTTTATAGCGACATGCCAATTTCATTGGCCCTTATTAGCGACTCAATAATTCTGGCATCAGTTGCTTTTGGGGATAGGTTATTAATATAAGGCGCCATCATGGTCTTAGAGGCAATATCTTCTAATTCCAAGGGATTCAATCCTTCTACACCAAAATCCTTAAAGCTAACAGGCAGACCTAAGGACTGACAAAATTTTGCATGAGTCTTAATTTCAGTTGAAGAACGATTTTCAGCTATCAGTTGCACAATAGAACCAAAGGCAACAATTTCTCCATGCAGAAATTTAGTCATGATGGGATGCGCTGTAAAGCCCCTTGTGAGGGCATGTGCCAGCGAAAGTCCTGCACTTTCAAAGCCTAAACCACTGAGAAGAACTGATGCCTCAGTTGCTCTCTCAACTGCTTCATTAGGTGATTGATATTGTTTTATTTGCTTTACGGCTTCTTCACCATATTCCAGAATAGTTTCGTAGCATTTATCTGCCAGTAGACGAGCAGTAGCTAGTGATGGGGTGCCAAAAAAGTTTTTCCCTTGGTTAAAAAAGCATTGTTCTGCCTCAAATTTTTTACTCAACGCATCACCAAGTCCTGCAACAAAAAACCTTAATGGGGCATGAGAAATAATATTGGTGTCAACAATAACGACATCTGGATTTCGAGCCATATAGTCAACACGGGCAATCCGATGGTGCTCATCGTATAAAACAATTAATCTACTTGTAGGGGAATCGTTAGAGGCGATCGTAGGCAGAATGAAAAGAGGTAATTTGCAGTTAAAGGCAATCCACTTAGCACAATCAATGGTTTTCCCGCCACCAAATCCCAACACGATATCGGCATTCAAGTCGCTAACTTGGGCCGCGAGTTGAGAGACAACTTCAGGCGTTATCTCGCCAGGAAATAAAACGAAATTAGCAGTAAAGCCCTTTTGGGAAAGCGTATTTTGCAGGCATTCCCCATTCATTTTATTGACTACTTCATCCAGAATAACAACAACGTTAATTACATTAAAGCTTTTTAGTAACTCAGGAATTTCTTTTAGCGCCCCTGGGCCTTGAATATATCTACCAGGAAACCCCATGGTTTTTATTGTCATGAATTCAATTGCCCCAATAGAAATCTCTGCGTCCACCATCCATGCAAATTAATTCGCCATTAATAAAGGCTGCCTGTATTGAGCTTAAAAAGGTAACTAGCGCAGCAACCTCCTCGGGCAGGCAAGTGCGGCCGACGGGATTTTGTTTTTGCAAAATTTCCCTCATTTCAGGGGTGAATTGGGCAATTAACTCAGTTTCAACATATCCAGGAGCAATCGCATTGACGGTTATGCCTAACCCGCCAACTTCTTTCGCTAGAGTTTTTGTAAGCCCAGCAATTGCTGCTTTCGCAGCGGAATAATGAGATATACCAGCTCTACCTCCGCCAGTAAAATTCATAGAAGACATATTAATAATCCTGCCAAAATGATTCTTTTCCATTAAAGGAATCATAGCTCGAGACCATAAAAAAGTACTTTTGAGGTGTGCATTAATCATTTGATCCCATGCACTCACAGGCATGTCTCGCAGTAAATAGGTCGGCTTAACTCCTATACCCGCATTATTAACAAGTACATCACACCGTTGAAAGATATTCTCAATTTCCTTTACTACTTCTTTAACTTGATTTTCATTAGAAGCATCAGCCAAATAAAAAAATGCAGAAATATCTTTGGCTTTTAATTCCTTAATGGCTGCTTGACCAGCTGCTTTATCAATATCAATTAGGATGATCTTGCAACCCTCTGCGCCCAATGTAAAAGCATCTGCTAAGCCAATGCCTTTAGCACCACCCGTAATAACGCAGACTTTATTAGTTAAGCCAAAATTCATCTTTATCCTTTAATTGCACCAGCTGCCAAGCCTTTAATGAAATAACGCCCTAAAAATACAAATATTAGAAATAAAGGAATGGCAATTAAAGTTGCGCCAGCCATTAATTCACCCCAGCGCGCATCAAATGAGCCGATTAAGGAGGCCAGACCCACTGGTAAGGTTTTATTGAGATCGCTACTCACTAGTACAAATGCAAATACATAATCTGTCCAAGACAATAGAAATGAAAAAATAGAAACGGTAATAATTCCTGGGAGCGATAGGGGGAGCACAACCCGGAAGAATGCGCCAGCACGAGAACAGCCATCGACCATTGCAGCTTCCTCTAAATCAAAAGGCATCACTTTAAAAAACCCCCAAAGCATCCACACACCCAGTGGAATTGTTAAGGTGCAATGAGCTAAAACAACAGCAATTAAACTATCAGCAAGGCCAAGAGTCGCAAAAATTGATAGTAAAGGAATGGCTAACATTAAGGGTGGAAACATATACGCATATAACATGCTACCCACAATCATTGTTTTACCTGGCACGCGATAGCGTGTTACGACATAGGCAATGATGATCGAAATAATTAAAGTGATAACCACAACTGCCAGCGCCACAATAATACTATTCATGAACTGCAGGGGGTAGTCTGTTAATTCTAGAAGGTTTCTATATGAGGTGAATTGCCAGTCGATTGTTTTTGGAATTAAAGTGGGTATATCAAATAACTCTTTTTCTGGACGGAGACTCGAGATGATCATCCAATATATGGGGAAAAATGACCAGATACCCAGTAGCACCAAGCACACTAGTGTAAATAGCGCTGGACCAGCCTTTACTTTCAATGAGAGCCCCCTTTCTCTTCCAGTGGGTAATAGTAAAAATAAACCAAAATCAAGAGCGAGAGAAGCAAAAAAGATAATGTTGCAACCGCGGCTCCTCCGCCGACGTCATACTGCAAAAATGCGCGTCGATAAGCCAATATCGGTAGATGCTCTGTGGCAGAAGAAGGACCACCTTTAGTTAATAACCAAATAATGTCAAATTTATTAAACATCCAAATACTTCTTAGCAAAATAATTACCATTAGCATGGGTAAAAGCATGGGAATAGTGACGTGCCAGAATCTTGCCCACATTCCAGCGCCATCTACTTTTGCAGATTCATAGAGCGATTTTGGAATAGTTTGTAGGGCCGCCAAAAAAGAAACTGTTACAAATGGAGTCCAAGTCCATACACTAGCAACTATTACAACCGCCATTGCAAGATAGGGATTTTCAAACCAGCTTGGCCTGCCCATGCCTAATTGCTCTGACCAGAGTGTAAATAAGCCTAAGGTTCCATCCAGTATCCATTGAAATGCCAAAGCCACTACGACGGTTGGAAGTAGGTAGGGCAAAATTACTAGACCCCTAATAATGGGGATGCCTGGAAAATTTCGGTCTAAGAATAATGCAAAGGCAATGCCGAGACAAACTTGCAGGATGATCGTTAAACAACCAAAAATAAGGCCAACTGAGAGCGCCTTCCAAAATATGATTTCGTTCAGAATGCGGACATAGTTTCCAATTCCAACCCAATTTTTATTAGAAACAAAAGATTCCGAATGATAAAAACTTAACTGAATTGCATGCAGAACAGGCAGCAGGATAAGTAATAAAACAACAGAAACCGAAGCGATAAAAGCCCATTTAAGGACTTTATCGCTAGGGGTTCTGAATCCTTGCATTTAAGAACTACAAAACTGTTCGATATTTTTTTGACATTACATCAACAGCCTCTGATGCGGGCATGCCGTTATAAATCACATTTTGCAATCCCTCGGTAATTGCAAAAGTTTCAAACATTTTTCCAGGGCGCGAATCAATACGCGGACCTTCAGTATCAACAGATCTAATAATGACGTCTTTGCGTGTTAGTAAGCCTTTCATAAACTCAACTAAATCGGCATGTTTTTCTACTAAAGGATGGGCTCTCCAGCGAGCATCGTCATAGACATCTAGTCTAGCTGGTTGAAAGTGTAGTGGCGCTGAGTGTAAGAAATTAATATATTGATTTTCTGTAAACCACTCCATAAATTTCAGAGATTCCTCTTTCATGGGTGTATTTAAGACAACCCAGCCGTCATAGCCATGATTAACCGCCTGACCTTTACCAGCGCTATCTGGGTACATAAAAAACCCTGTTTTAGAGACTAGATCGGGGGCCTTATCTTCAATCACTTCCATCAATCTTCCAGCATAGGGGGCATGAGCAACCTGACCTCCTGAGTATTGCCCTAAGACTGTGCCAAACAAAGCCTGAGTCATTCCTTGCGGCATACTCGGAGACATTTTTTTCATAAACTCGAAGTAAGCCATTACCTTAGGCTTATTTGTCGGGTTATCTAGCACTAATGCAAAGTTATCGTCTAACATTCTGACGCCATCAGCCCACATATATCCCAAAGACATCCATTGGGCGGCGGCATTATTACCAAGCGGTTGCGCAACCCCAAATTTGCCATCAGCAGTTAAAGCTTTAGCATTTTCAGCCATTTGTTCCCAGGTGGTTGGAACTTTTAAGCCTTTTTGCTGGTATAAATCTTTGCGGTAGTACATCCAACAAAAATTATAATCATACGGATACCAGTAATTTTGGCCTTTTATTGGAAATAGAATTCGAGGCCCCCATTTGTGTTTATTGACCAGCGTATTAAGTGGTACCAATTTTCCTGCGTCGGCAAGAATGAAGACATGTCCAGCAAAAGCTAGAGTACCAATATCATATGGTGTTCCTGCTGCAATAGAAGCTTGTAATTTATTGTAAGCTTCGTCAGGCACTACGGTATCTATTACAACCTTTACTTTTGAGATTCGCTCATATTCCGCGGCGGCTACACGCAAGGCCTTAACAGAATCCCTAGAGGGCTCAGCATTCAGGAAGCGAATGGTTTTTTGTTGTGCATGAATAGCCGGTGCGCCGCCAGCAAATAAGGCGGCACCAGCAACTGCAGCTTTTAAAATTTCGCGACGTTGAATTTTCCCCTGGTTGATGCTTTGAGTGGGCTTGCTAGTGTCATTGATTAATTCATTATTTTTTTTCATTTTTATCTCCATTTGAAGAACTACATTAAATAAGACTTTCCCCTGATAAACCATTAAAAATATGCCATTTAGATTCTTTTAACGCTATATTTAAATCATCTCCAACTTTACATCTGTCCTCGCGACCACTTAAAATTCGAATTTTTTGATTACTAGGCAACTCACAAACAAAAAGAGTATGCGCCCCCATTTGCTCAATCATTGAAATTTTAGCTGTAAAAATACTTTGATTTTGACTTGGCTCTTGTGAATTTAATACGCTTAATATTTCAAAGTGTTCTGGTCTTATTCCCAAAACAATTTTATCTGCCTGCTTTAAATCCAATTTTAAATTTTTACCCAGCATAATATCTAATCCGTTACTTTTAAATAGATACTGTCCTTTATCTTCAGAAATAGATCCTTCAATTAAATTCATTTCAGGTGCGCCAATAAATCCTGCAACAAATAAATTCACTGGATGATCATAAACCTCTAGTGGGGTTCCAATTTGCTGAACTTTGCCTTGGTTCATTACGACGATACGATCCCCTAATGTCATGGCCTCCACTTGGTCATGGGTAACGTAAACCATATTAATCCCAATACGTTGATGGAGCTGACCAATTTCTTCCCGCATTCTGATTCGCAACTTGGCATCTAAATTTGATAATGGCTCGTCCAATAGAAAAACTTCAGGCGACCTAACAAGCGCTCTACCTAGGGAAACCCGCTGCATCTGCCCGCCGGAAAGCTGCTTGGGTTTCCGCTCTAATAGATTTTCAATGCGCAATATCTCCGCAGCCCATTTAATTTTTTTCTTAATTTCATCTGCGGGCACCTTGCGCATTTTTAAGCCAAAAGCGAGATTTTCATAAACGGTTTTATGTGGATATAAGGCATAGTTTTGGAAAACCATCGCAATATTCCGTTCGCTTGGCTCTAAATGAGTAACATCTTTTTGACCAATAAAAATATTTCCCGAGCTTACTTCTTCAAGCCCAGCAATCATTCGTAAGGTCGTAGATTTACCGCAGCCAGATGGACCTACCAAGACAATAAATTCGCCATCAGTTATCTCGAGATTTAAATCGACGACTACTACAGTATTACCAAAATTTTTATTGACATTCTTTAAGATAATTGAAGCCATATTTCTTTAACCAATCAATGCTGATAATTCATGATTAACATCTTTTAGACCAGCCTGAGCAGCTTTATACATAACAAAAAGGCGATCATAAAAAGCAACCCGAGTTGGGTCGGGCTGAATTTTTTCTGCCACCCTAATACATTTATTAGCAGCTGAAAGTTCATCACTAAAAATTCCTACCCCAACACCTGCAATTAGGGCCGCACCAAAAGAGGCATCTGTTGTCTCAGATAAAACTATTTCGATACCCAGTATATCGGCCACAATTTGTCTCCAGGTTGCACTTTTAGCCCCTCCGCCAATTATGCGAGCTGACCGAATTTCAATTCCCTGATCCTTAAATTGCTCAAGTACATCCTTTAGGGAAAAAGCAATTCCTTCGTACAAGGCCCGCGCAAAATGAGCGCGATTATGGCGGAAGGTGATGCCTACGAAATCAGCCCGAAGTAAGGGATCCCAATACGGGGCTCTTTCGCCCTGTAAGTAGGGATGAAACAATAAGCCTTCAGCACCTGGTTGAATTTCACTTGCCAATTGATCCATCAGATCAAACCCATTAATACCATCATGAGAGCTAAAGAAAGTGTCTCTTAACCAGCGGTGTGCTGATGCGCAACTATTTGTTCCTGAAATCGTATACCAATGATCTGGAATAACAAATGGATAATTAATCAAGGTTTTATGAAGATTGGGCTTTTTGCTGACCACACTTACAGTGCCAGCGGTTGCTAGTTTGACCGTTCCATCGCCAGCATGAATTGAGCCTGCTCCAAAAGTTTCAATTGAAGTATCTGATGTACCACATACTACTGGCGTACCTTCCATCAAACCAGTTTCTTTTGCTGCCCTACTGGTCACAACACCAACGATATCAATGGGTTTTACAATTGGGGGAAGCGCTTCAATTGGACATCCTGCCAGATCGCATAACTCCTTCGACCATGCGCCTTTTCTGGCGTCAAATAGGAGCGTTCCTACCGCCTCTGTTGCATCCATTTCCCAGGTTCCGGTTAATCTTGACCTGAGCCAATCTTTGGCGACATAAATACGCTTGGTTTTTTGCAGAACTTCGGGTTCATTTCTGCTGAGCCATAAAAATTGGGGTAAGGTCCAAGTGGGGGCTGGGGAGTTAAATCCTAATTCAAGAATTCGGTCCCAGTGCTTATCTTTTAACTCCTGTGTTTCTTTGCCGCTACGTTGATCATTCCATAAAATTGCTGGCCTAAGAAGGGCGCCATTTTTATCCTCTAAAACAGGAGTATGGGCACCCGCGCTGAATGAAATGGCGGCGATTTCACTTGCGGTGATGTTTGCCTGCTTGATTGCTTTGGGTACAGTTTCTTTCACTGCATCCCACCAATCATGCGGGTTTTGTTCACTCCATCTTGGGTGGGGAGAATGGGTCTTCAGGTCTTTACTTGCCGTCCCTAAGACGTGACCATGGAGATCAATAATCATTGTCTTTAGGCTACCTGCACCAATATCGATGCCCATCAAGCACGTTTTGGGTGAAGGATTATTATTTTCTGTAACCATCTTTTGTTCTGCTAATGAGGGATTCCAGTAACACTTAAGTTTGGGAGTTAAAGGATTGCACTGCAGCATCTAGAACTTGAGTCATATTTAGTCCATATGTGCAATGACCAACGCTGGCTTTAACGGCATTGCGTCTAATTAGGACATCTTTTGTCTCTTGATCCCATTCGAGGTTTCCCTGATGCACAGCTAGACAAATGAAAGACAGTGCCGATGGGGTTTGTGACTCAATTTGCAACGCTTCAGTGGCCGCATAACTGGAGCGACAAGTATTGGGGCAAAAAGCACAGATTTTGAGAGATTTAATTGCTTCACCCATTTTTATAATCCATCTATCAAAGTTATTAAATTAGTTATTGGTTGTAAGCCCATGAGCCCCATTTGCTAGGGGCAGACCTAGTTTTCCAGGGTTAAATAAATTCCCTGGGTCAAGCGAAAGCTTGAGAGCCTCAAGAAGATGCATGCCCTCATTTAATTCATCTTTCATCCATCTACCTCGAAGCAAGCCAACGCCATGGTGATGGGCGATTGAACCACCAAATTGAAGGCAAATGGATTCAATTTTGTCCCACAACTGTAGATGCAATTGATGCGCTTGTAAATTATCCATTGGGGGTAGCCTAATAGTCATATATTGACAGAGACCCTCAGGATAAATATGTGACCAATGCGCTCCAAAATGCAGTTCTGGATAGATGACCTTGACCTCTTTAGCGATGGTTTTGTACATTGCCTCAACTTCACTCCAACTTGCCGTCACCTCAACCGTATCCATATAGTAATCATCCGTCTGCCATTGAGTTGAGTAGGATTGATAGCGCGTTTTTTGCCAATGCTCATAAGGAGCGAGACTAGCTAAGGATGCGCCATATTTTTGCGCAATCTCAATTGAGAGTTTTTTCTCTACAGCTAATAGCTCTGGCAAGCCAGAAAATTTCATAATGCATAAAATTGGCTTTTCCTTAAATTCAGCTATATTTTCAGTCCGCTGATGGCTTTCTTCTACGTCGTATAAACGAATCACTTCCGGCCTTAATTCACTTTGCATAATTTCTCGTAGTGCATTGAAGCCAACCTGAAGAGAGGGGAAAGCTAGGACACAACCTTCACTAAGAAGCGATTTTTTCCAAATCCTTAAGGTAATTTCTGTAATGAACCCAAATACCCCTTCTGAACCCACTAGGATATCTTTAATACTTGGACCTACGGATCTTCTAGCAACTGGCCGAACGTCTAACAATTTGCCATTTGGCAGCACTGCTTTCAGCCCTAAAACCATGTCTTCAATTTTTCCAAATCTTGAGGAGGCTTGACCAGCCCCCCGACAAGCAGCCCAGCCGCCCACCGTTGACATTGCAATAGATTGGGGATAATGCCCAGCGGTAAAGCCACGCTTATTTAACGCCTCCTCAAATTGCATTCCATTCATTCCAGCTTGAACTGTTACAGTGCCGTTGATTTCGTTGATGTCGAGAATGCGGTTCATTTTCTTTAAGTCAATAATCATTTCACCATTTAATGGGATAGTTCCACCTAAAACTCCGGATCCGGCGCCAAAGGGAATTAAAGCAATTTGATTGGCCAAGCAAAATTGAGTAATGCTAATTAAATCTTCAGTCGACTCTGGCAGTATTACTGCGCTAGGTAGGGTGCCAGGTAAGGCACCAGCTCGAATTCGATAAAGCCCATGCGGCAGCCTATCCCTAGAATAGGCATAACGATCAGCCTTGCCCAATAAAAGCTTATTGTCCCCAATAATTGCCTGTAATTTCTTTGATAATTCTGCAGATATGGGGATGTCTTTAGCGCTTATTTTTGGCGCCTTTACAGCAGTGCTAATAGCCATGAAAACAGCCCTTATATAAAAAACAAGCCTAAATTGAACAAACGATTGTTCTAAATCTAACTAAATTTAATTTATAAGTCAATTTATTTGATCTAAGTGTTTTTACTAGGGTGTTAAAAGTATGGTCATATGAAGTTTTGATTGACAATAATTGCTAAGATAGATAAATTTGGACAAAGGATTGTTCATAGGCAAATATCGAGCTAGATTGTTTAGAGGGGCAATTTTAATAATTAACCCAAAAAAGGTTTATATGACTAATACATCAGCTATCTTCACAGCGCTATGGCATCAGCGGGTAAAGACCTTTTCCATTATTTTTTTTACCTGTATTTGTGTTTCTGTGGCATTTGCGCAAAATTATCCTTCTCGAACAATTACCATTGTGATGCCTTATATTGCTGGAGGCCCAACTGATGCGACATTTAGAGATTTGGCTAGAGGCATGTCTCAGGATTTGGGTCAGTCCGTAGTTATAGAAAATAAACCGGGCGGCGGGGCCATGCTGGGGGCGCAATATGTTTCGCGTGCTAAACCAGACGGCTACACACTTCTAGCCTCTGTAGTAGCTAATATGGTGACTAGCCCTTTATTAATGCAAAATCCACCTTTTAATCCCAGCAAAGATTTTATCCCCATTTCAACGGTGAGTACCAATCCTTTGATCTTAGTAGCATCTAAATCTTCTGGTATCACCAGTCTTAGTGATTTAATTGCTAAAGCCAAGGCCAAGCCCGGTGAATTAGCAATTGCCTCATTTGGCCATGGCACACCTTCGCATCTGGCAATTGAGTTACTAAAAACGACTGCTAAGATAGATGTCATTCATATTCCTTATAACGGATCTTCTCCGGCAATGATTGATTTACGAGGTGGAAGAGTCCCATTGTTAATGGATATTCTGCCAAGCCACGTGCAAACGTTAGCGAATGGCGAAGTGATTGGCTTGGCTATTGCCCAGAAAAAACGCTCTGAAATTACTCCATCAGTCCCCACTTTTCAAGAATCAGGACTTCCTGGATTTGAGGCTTTAACATGGATGGCGCTGTCGGCGCCTGCAGGCACGCCTAAAGAAGTTATTAAAAAAATTAACGAGTCGGTTCAGCGGAGCTCTGCAGATCCTGCATACCAAACCACAATGCGTAATCGAGGGATGCCCGTAACTCCTTCAAGCCCAGAAGAAATGGACCTCATGATCCGAAATGAGACTACAAAGTGGGAAGCGGTTATTCGTAATGCTGCTATAAAAAAAGCGGATTAATGACCCACCTTAATTCAAGAGAATAGTTCAATGGAAGAAATTTTGCCTGCTGAAAAATTCGCAGGATCGATTGGTAAGACATACCGTGATTCCAAGCCACATTGGGCAGAAGCAAAAAAAGCTTCACCAGATCATCCAAATATTGTTTTATTAGTTTTAGATGACGTAGGTTTTTCGCATTTGGGTTGCTATGGCTCGGATATTAATACCCCCAGGATCGATGCGCTTGCAGCCAAGGGTTTAAGGTTTACGAATTTTCATACCACTGCGATGTGTTCGCCCACCAGAGCAGCTTTACTCACTGGGCGACAGCACCATGCTGCTGGCATGGGGACAATTGTTGAGTGGTGTACAGGGTATCCAGGTTATCAGGGTCAAGTTACTAAGCGAGCCGCGACACTAGCAGATATGCTTAGGCCCCATGGATATAACACGCATGCGTTGGGGAAGTGGCATCTCATGCGTATGACGGATGCCACAGCAGCAGGCCCTTTTGACTACTGGCCATTAGCTAGGGGTTTTGATCGGTATTATGGTTTTTTAAGCTCATTGACAGACCATTGGAATCCAGAGCTGTTTTGCGACAATCATCCAATTTCTCGACCGGTTAAGCCTGGTTATCATTTAACCGAGGATTTAATTGACAAGTCGATTGAATTAATTCGTGACCAGCAATGCTCAGCACCTGGAAAGCCTTTCTTTAGTTATGTTGCATTGGGCGCCTGCCACTCCCCTCATCATGTAGAACCTAAATATATTGAGCGCTACAAAGGGAAGTATGACTGTGGATGGGATGAGATTCGTAAAAAATGGTTTAAGAGGCAGATTGAATTAGGCATTATTCCGCCAGATACCGTCTTAACTGAAAGAAATAATGAGGTCATAGCATGGGATTCCTTATCTAGCGATGAACAAAGGGTTTGCGCTCGCATGCAAGAGGTATTTGCTGGTTTTTTAGAGCACACCGATGAGCAGGTGGGTAGATTAGTTGATTATTTAGAGTCGATGAATTTATTAGACAACACCTTATTTGTTGTCCTCTCAGATAACGGAGCAAGTGATGAAGGTGGCGATCATGGAAATATTAATATTCGCAAACACTATGCATTTGTTGACGAGCCAATTGAAGAATTAATTGCCAATATTGATAAGTTAGGCAGTGAATATACCTATAATCATTACCCGAAAGGTTGGGGTTTTGCTGGCAATACTCCACTTAAATGGTTCAAGATGGATACCTTTGGTGGAGGCATTAGAGATCCGTTAATTATTCATTGGCCCAATAAAATCAAAGATCAAGGCGGTATTAGACGACAATATCACCATTGCGTGGATTTTGTCCCTACCGTACTTGAGTTATTAAATATTGATGCCCCTCAAAATCATCAGGGAATCGAGCAGCTTCCCATCCATGGGAAAAGTATGGTTTATGCGTTTGATAATGCTCAAGCACCCACGCAGAAAAAAACCCAGTATTTTGAAATGTTAGGCGATCGAGGCATTTGGCACGAGGGATGGAAGGCGGTAACTCGGCATAAAAAAGGGACCGATTTTGAGGCTGATATATGGGAGCTTTATCACGTTGAATATGATTTTTCTGAAAGTAATAATTTAGCGTCACAGTTTCCAGAAAAATTGAAGATGTTAATAGATTTATGGTGGTCTGAAGCGGAGAAGTATTCGGTGCTTCCACTCGATGATCGCGACCGCGAAAGAACTGCAGCAAGCTTAAAAGCTACTAGTAGAAAAATATATACTTATTATCCAGGTATGGCACGCGTAGATAGATTATCTGCTCCCAATGTTGCCAATCGGTCATACCAAATTGAGGCTGAGATTGAGATTGATGAGCATGGGACTAATGGAGTTTTATTTGCCGCAGGCGGACGCTTTGGCGGATACGTACTTTTTATTAAGGACAATCAATTAATTCATGAATATAACTGCGGTGATGAGCGACGATTAATCTTAAAGTCACCATCAAAACTTTCTGCAGGTAAGCATCATGTTTCCTTCGGCTTTAAAAAAACCGGTTCTTTAGCAGGCAGCGGTACATTGTCATGCGATGGTATTGAGGTAGCTAGTTTGACAATGGAAAGAATGTGGCCTTTATTGCCTAATGCCACAGGAATACACTGTGGACGCGATGATGGCAGCCCCGTTAGCGAGAGTTACTCCTGCCCCAATACCTTCAATGGAAATTTAAAAAAGATTATTGTTAAGGTCGAGGACGATCAGGAAATTGACTTTTTAAAAGAGTATTACGCAGCATTAGCCGACGACTAAAATTCATTCTCTTAAAGAAATCTAGATGCCTAAATCAAAAGAAGCACCTAATGTTTTACTCATTATGGTTGACGAGTTAGCTCCTCAGGCCTTGCCAAGCTATGGCAATGAGGTTGTAAAGGCTCCTAATATTTCGGCATTAGCTGAGAAAAGCGTGATATTTAATTCTGCTTATACAAATTCGCCGTTATGTGCCCCTGCTCGAGCGTCCTTACTTACTGGGCGTTTACCAACTGCTATCGGTGCCTGGGATAACGGTGCGGAATTAAACTCTGAGCTACCAACAATTGCACACTATTTAAGAAAATTGGGGTACAGCGCGACCCTAGCTGGAAAGATGCACTTTATTGGCCCTGATCAACTGCATGGCTATCAAGCTAGATTAACTACCGACATTTATCCAGCGGACTTTAGTTGGACTGCTAATTGGAGTAGACCCCCTACAGATCCAAATCCGGCTGGAGTGAGTATGAGACCAGTTTTAGAGGCAGGCCCATGTTTAAGAAATTTGCAAATTGACTATGACGAAGAGGTGCAATATCAAGCTAAACAATGGCTTTGGGATCACGCTCGAAATCGGAGCGATGATAAACCCTTTTTTTTAACTGTTTCTTATACGCATCCTCATCCACCTTTTGATGCGCAGCAAGAGTTTTGGGATCTGTATGAAGGCATTGAAATTAATTTGCCTCAAGTGGCAGAGCTACCTCCAGAAAAATTGGATCCGGCGAGTTTAGGCCTTTATTACAATCACCGACGTAATCAAATGCCAGTTTCGCAAGAGCAGGTTATTAGAGCGAGGCGGGCTTACTATGCCATGATAAGTTGGATTGATCGGCAAATAGGCGAGCTATTGCAAACGCTGAGAAGCGCAGGGCTGGATGAAAATACGATTGTTATTTTTACTTCTGATCATGGTGAGATGTTAGGTGAGCGCGGGATGTGGTTCAAAATGTGTATGTATGAATGGTCAGTTAGAGTCCCATTAATGATTTCCTGGCCAAACCACTTTATCCCACGGCGCATCGACTCGAATGTTTCCCTAGTAGATTTGTTGCCAACTTTACTAGATATATGTGGAGAATATGCAGAAGAACATATTTCCCCTGTTGAAAATCTTGCGGGGCATTCTTTACGAAAGATACTTGAAGTAGGCCATGATCCTCAGTGGCCAGATATTGCGGTCGCTGACTTCACGGCTGGAGGCGTTCCAGGGCCTTTACGAATGTTGAAGTATGGACGCTGGAAACTAATTCATACTGGCGGTCATCCTCCGATGCTATTTGATTTGCTCGCTGATCCCGATGAATTAAATGATTTATCTAACGACACTGGCTCACAAAAAATCTTAAATGAATTGCTAGCGATGATGGCCAAGGATTATGATGCTGAAAAAATTCACCAGCAAGTTTGCCAAAGTCAAGCACGACGTCTATTCATTCGTGCAGCGGATGAAGCATGGGCAGACCCTTATCGCTGGAATTGGAAGGCGCAGGCAAATGATGACATCCGTTATGTGCGGGGCGGGGGGCTGAAGCATGGCGAGCATGCAACCAAAGCGAAAGCGCGTTTCCCTTTTGTAGATACTGATAAAGCCTAAATCAATTCAAGTCAGCGCATAGTCTCAATTGAGAAGCTAAACTATAGGCTAATCAAAGCGGAGAAAACATGAAGATTAAAAACTTTAGTATCGGCCTTACTAGTTTATTAACTTTTTTCTGTACTTTTTATTTTGGTCTTAGTCATGCGCAAACGACTAGCACTTGGCCAAATGGGCAAGCCGTTCGCATTATTGTGCCTTTTCCAGGTGGCGCGAGTACATTAGATTCGGTGGTTCGCGCCATTTCACCAGATATGGGAAAGGTTTTGGGTGTATCTATCATTGTTGATAACAAACCTGGAGCGGGAACGGTAATTGGAGTAGATGCTACTGCCAAAGCAACTGATGGCCATACTGTTGGTGGCGTTGCTAATAGCTTTACGGTAAATCAGAGTTTGGTGAAGAATTTACCTTATAACTTAAATAAGGATTTACAGCCGGTTATTTTGATGGCTAAAACTGCAAACGTGTTGGCTGTGCGCCCAGGTTTGCCGGTGAATAATTTAAAAGAACTTATTGCTTATGCCAAAAAGAATCCAGGAAAGCTATCTTATGGTTCTTTTGGTAATGGCACTACAGCACACTTCGCCGGTGAGATGCTGAAGTCCCAAGCCGGAATTTATGTTGTGCATATTCCTTATCGGGGCCAAGGTCCAGCCCTAACCGATTTGTTGGCGGGTAATATCGATATGATGTTCGGCAATCTACCCGATTTCTTGCCGCATATTAAATCAGGAAAGCTCAAGGCGATTGGTACTACCTATTTAACTCCTGCACCACTAGCCCCTGAGATTCCAACTATTGCCGAGCAAGGTTTTCCAAAATTTGAGACCGATTCTTGGTACGGTATTGTTGCTCCCGTAGGCCTTTCAAGGGATGCCGTAGATAAAGTCAATAGTGCAATTAATCGTGCTTTACAAGATCCCGCTATTAAAAAGAGTTTTTCCGAGCGCGGTATAGAAATTATTGGCGGTACACCGGCAAAATTTGGCGAGCATATTCAGGCTGAAATTGCTAAGTATGCTCAAATTGTTAAAGCTTCTAGTATGACGATTGATTAGCGCAGAACATGAACTCAGCAATCGAATTTACAGCAGGCAATTATCGCTACCTGCCTAGTGTTTTTCAATATTCTGCAGGAGTAGCCGCGCTTCCTACATATCGCCTTGAGCAAATTCGCTTTGAGCGCGCCATACCCTTGCAGGATGGCTTTAGCGCAATCGAAAAACATTTGCGTCAGATAGGACGCCCAATGACTGCTTTTGCTCATTGTGAACTGCGCTCACCTCAGCAATTCGATGATCAAGGTTTTATTGCATTTAATCAGGAGTATGTTAAACAATTGGCGGCCTGGGGAATTTATCAAGCCCCAGTAGATGGGAAGAGCGCTATTAATCCTGTTGCCCGAACCAATGTATGCCCAGAACATCATGGTCCACAAGTCGTTTCCATGTTGGCTTTTACCTATACCGTGCCAGATCCTCTGTCCAAAACTAGTTTTGTTTTATCCGGCGGCGGTGACGCGAGAAAGGGCGCTGAACCTTATAGGGATCGGATCATTGCTTATGGCGATATCTCGCAGGCTGGCCTCAGACAAAAAATGGCTTTCGTTATTGCAGAAATGAATTCTCGATTAACGGCACTGGATTTGACATGGCAGGATGTTACTAAAGTACAAGCTTATTCGATTCATAATATTGCTGATTTAGTGAGAGAGTTACTATCTAAGCCTGATTTAATACCGAATGGACTTTGTTGGCATTTTGCAAGACCACCTGTCGCGGGCTTGGAGTTTGAGATGGATTTGCGCGGCTCTGTTAATGAATTATTTTTGAATGAATAGCAAGATGACTAGTACACCTAAAAAAATCCGCGTAGCTATTGCTGGGCTTGGGGCAATTGGAAAATCACTGGCGACTAAATTAGCAGCAGGAGTCGTTCCAGGAGTTGAGCTCACTGCAGTTTCGGCTAAGAATCACGATAAAGCGCAAGCCTTTGTGAAGACTTTGGCGCACCCCGTGAAGGTATTGCGTATCGACGAACTAGAACCACACGCAGATGTGATAGTGGAGTGCGCACCAGCTGAATTCTTGGGCGATATTATTGGCCCATTTCTAAGGCAACAAAAGAAAGCAATAGTATTATCGGTTGGCGCAATTTTGTTTAGACCTGATTTAGTTGAATTGGCTAAGCAAACTGGTGGAGTAATTATGGTACCTACTGGCGCCTTAATTGGCTTAGATGCCATGGTTGCCGCTGCCGAAGGCAAAATTCATTCTGTGCGAATGATTACCCGTAAACCACCTAAGGGTCTTGAGGGCGCACCTTATTTAATTGAGAATCGTATTTCTGTAGAGGGCTTAACAGAGCCTCTAAAAGTATTTACCGGGAATGCCAAAGAAGCAGCTAAGGGATTTCCAGCTAATCTGAACGTGGTTGTGGCACTAGCATTAGCTGGTATCGGACCAGATAATACATTTTTAGAAATTTGGGCTGATCCGACGGTGACGCACAATACTCATACCATTACGGTTGATTCAGATTCAGCAAAATTTAGTATGACGATGGAAAATATTCCCTCTGAAAATCCACGCACTGGACGTATCGTGGCACAGAGTGTAGTTGCAATGCTAAGAAAGCTCACCTCCCACTTTCAGGTGGGAACTTAAGCGATTTTAAAATCATGCCTATTAATAGGTTTCATAAAGGCTTCAAATGAATTTAACTGTGGAACAAAAAGAATCGATTCGCTTACGGTATTTAGAGGTGGACACATCAAATGTTGCTGATGTTTTAGATAATCTGAATTTATTGCAGCAAGGATTAGCGGCTGACTTTAGACCTTACCCTGAAACTTGCAAGCGCTTGGCAGGGTGGGCCTATACCATTCGAGGGCAAATGACTCCTTATGCTCAAGGTGGTGATGCCGATAAGATGGCAGCATGTCAAGGCTTGTCTCCGGGCGAGATTAGCGTGTGGAGCGGCAATGGCGAAGGCATTTGTTATTTTGGCGAGTTAATTGCGCTCGGCATGAAGGAAAGAGGGTGTGTAGGCGCATTACTTGATGGGGGCATTCGTGATGTGCGTTGGCTTGGAGAGCATCAATTTCCTGTATTTGCACGCTATAAAACCTCAGTCCAATCAATAGGAAGATGGAAGGTGAATGCTTGGCAGATACCAGTTTATCTTCGTGGCCATGATGGTAGCAATGTAACCGTACGCCCTGGCGATTTCATTTTGGCAGATGAAGATGGAGGCATTGTGATTCCGGTCGAGATAGTAGAAAGTGTCTTAATCGAGGCAGAGCGTTTAACTGTGATCGAGAAAAATATTCGCACTGAAATTGCCAGCGGACTTAGTCTTGCAGAAGCGTTAAAAAAATATGGACATGTTTAAGGCCTTACTGAATGTCTTCAATTCTGCAAATACTTGACAATTAGCAATGATTCAGATACAGTGTAGGTTCTGGTCAGGACTCGTTCTGACCAAGAGGTCGGAGCTAGAACCAATAGGCTATTGTCAAGGATGCCCGGCCTCTCAAAAGTAATACGTAGTTAACCGCCAGAGACAAACTGGTGAGATCGGGGGAAATCCCCTCCAGCGGAATACTGGTAAACACAGGCTAAGCTGCAGAGATAAGTACTGTCAGTCAATGCCCAAAATTCATTATTGTTACAGAGTTAAAACCAGCTCCACTGGGGTCTTGTTCCGTTCTTTTATTGGTCAAGCTTGGTAATTTTGTTGCCTTGAATGCCTATGCCAGCCATCAATCCTTTTTGACTAAAGATAAATGCGTAAATATCAACTTGTGTGTTGATAGAAGTCATTGATGTCGCAAATCCTTGATCGACGACGACAATGCTCGGACCAGTACCAATTTCAAAGCCTTGAGTCGAATCAAGCGCGTCAAGCGCACTTTCTTTCATAAAAAATAGCACATAGCCATATTGTTGAGCTCCAGCTTGTAATCCAAATGAGCCGCCAGCAGTATTGTAGTAAGCAGTCGGCTTATTTTTTTTCCACAACACACCTTCACCATAGTGGCCACCAATCATAAAGCCTGCTTTAGTAATTACTGGAAAGACGAGAACAGCTATTGCCGATGCATTTAACTTTCTCGCTTCAACATTTTCTTTCAGTAAATTAGTGAGGGCTGTTTTAGAACTATTGTTCAACTCAGATACGTTTACGGCTAAGGCCGAGGGGCTAAATAGCTGTAGAAAAAACAAGCTAGAAATTAGAAAGTAAATACTGCAAATGACTTTTTTCATTGGAATTTAAAGAATTAATTTGATAAAAATAGTTTATTCTATATTTTTTAAATTATATCAAGGTCGCTGCATGAGTCATTCATCTCGCCGTTACTTTTTACAATCGTCCGCAGTTGGAGTTGCTGCCTTAATTGGCAACTCGGCACTCGGGAGCACTCCTGACATTCGCAAAATTACCCCACCGAATTTTAATGACGCTTATTTAGGCCAGCGAATTCTATGCTACCGCCCCATGAGACATGGCTCACCTAATTTAAGTGTAGTAAAAGAGGGAAATAAAATCATTGCCCATAATTATGGCCATGGGGGCAGTGGTTGGACTTTAGGCCCCGGTTCTGCAAACTATGTAAACGAGCTACTGATCAATTCTCAGTATGCGATGGACCTTGCTAATAAAGCTACGCCTATCGCCATCATTGGCGCCGGCGTAATTGGCCTTTTCACGGCATATGATTTAAACAAGCGGGGTTTTAGCAATATTACTATCTATGCTGATCGAGTCGATTCATTAACTTCTCATAATGCTGGCGGCCTACTCGCGCCAGTATCGATGGATAATTCACCTGAGATGCAGGTCACCATCGACCGAATCGGGGTAGAAGCTTATCGCTTTTATGATGGCATTGCTAAAAATAAGAATAAAGACTTTAAAGGGGGCGCATTAATTGTGCCAACTTATTTTAATAATCGCCAAGACTCAGGATTAGAGCCCTATGTTGGAGTTGTTATGCAGCCAGCAAAAGAGGTGATATTGGATTTTGGAAACGGCACCACCAGACCCATGGTGGTTTATGACGATGGTATATATATGGATACAGCTACCCTGATGGGAGAATTGCACCAATATATTAAGGCTAACAAGATTAAAATTGTTAAAAAGAAAATTAATTCTTTTGCAGAGGTTCAGCAAAAATTTATTTTTAACTGTAGCGGCCTAGGATCAAATCAATTAGCAAACGATGCCGAAGTAGTGCCAGTTCAAGGGCATTTAATTATGCTAAAAAATCAAATACCACAAAACATGAATTATATGATTTTGGTTTACTTTGGCGAAGGCAAGACTGAGGCGAATCAAAAGGTAAAACGCTCGTTCTATATTTTTCCTAAACGCTTAGCTAACTCAACACCCAAAGATATTGGGGTTATAGGCGGCACATTTATTGAGGGAGGCAATCCAAATACGCCCAATCTTAAAGAGTTTGATTTGCTGCTGAAGGGGGCGAAGGAGTTTTACGGCTTAAGCTAAAAATTGCTTTATCAGTTAGACTAAGAATTCCCATATCTTATGGGTAAAAATAAGTAAAAAAATAACAAGAGGAGAGCACAATGTATTTTTATAAATCTATCTTAGGATCAGTTCTAATACTTAGCGCTGGTGCAGTGCATGCACAAGCTTCAAGCTTTAATGGCGCATTTGGGCAGCTTGGTATTGGATATGAGCAATCATCGCCAAGTTCAGTTAGTAGCTCAGCCGCATTTAATGGATACGCCATTCCCGCTAACTCATCCATGGGAAATTCAAGTTATTTAATTGGCACAGGTTCGGTGGGTTATTACGCCGATATTGCTAAAGGGTATTTATTAGGCGTCGGCGCCGAATATACCTTAGGAGGTAGCGCGCAAAATTATACGGAGTCAGGGAGCATACGAGGTACAACTTATAGTTCGGGAAATTATTATTACCAAAAAAACTATTCTTATAATATTTTTCTCTCTCCTGCCATGGTGGTTGGCACGAATGGCTTAGCGTATTTGAAGGTTGGTTATAGCGGTGCGCAGTACAAGCAATTTACATCCTTATCGTCTAATTACACTGGCTATTCATTGGGTCTTGGATATAAGCAAATCATTTCAGGCGGTCTCTATGGTTTTGGCGAAGTAAATTATGCAAATTACGGCAACCAAACTGTTTCTACTAGTGCAAGAGTAAATACTGGCGCTACAGGTACGGGGGCTATCGATACCTTAACAGCCTCTGGCACCAATGGGATGAGTACTTTAAATTTCCTGGTTGGCGTAGGATATAAGTTTTAAGTGTTTCAGAAGTCTTAGAATTATCAAGGGCTAAATCAGTAATCCCCCGCTAGAAATGGTGGGGGTTTTTTATTAGAAGAATCGTAAGAAATTTATTTTGCATGATTACTGCTTCTCGAATATCCCAGTTTAAGAATTGATCACATTAAAAGCGAAATATATTATTAACATTAAATTGAAAAAGAAGAGCTATTGCATAAATCGAATGAAATTGTAATTGTAGGAGACGGATTTGCTGCCGCCATCATGGTTATCCATCTTTTACGCAAGGGAGTCCCTGCTTCATCTATTACTCTTATTGGGCCAGGAGAAATCGGACGCGGAAATGCCTATTCCTGTGCGAGCCAATCGTATCGGCTTAATGTTCGCGAGGATCTACTCATTACTTTTTCAGATGATCCTTTGCATTTTGCAAGGTGGGCACAGAGCCATATTCATGACCCAGAAGCAAAAACGACAGCTGGATATTTTTATAGGCGGCATGATTTTGGCCGTTATATTTCTGAACTAGTGTCGCATGAATTAGGTTTGCGGCAACTGAAACGTATCCCCACCAAGGTTACGCAAATTCTTCGTAGAGGAGATGATTGGACTCTTAGTCTAAGTAATCAGGATCAGCTCATCGCTAAACAGCTCATTATTGCAACAGGTAATGCGCCACCTAGCTGGCCTTGTAATGTAAATACAAAGCTTGCTTCCCCAACTTGGATTCATACTCATCTGGTAGAAAATCCATGGGCCGGCGAGTATCTGCAAGAAGTAGGATCTCATGAAGATATTATTTTGCTCGGCGGCGGATTAACGGCGCTTGATGCGATAAACGCGCTTGTAGAACAGGGTCACCGCGGCATGATTTATGTAATTAGCCCACGAAAAATCTTTCCTCCAGTTCAAGCGCCGTGGCAAAGACAGCAGGAGCCTAAATGGCCTAAGCAGTTAAGCCCACGACGCTTTATCCGGTTTATGCGTGAGTATCTTCCCTCTGTTGATGCAGCTACTTCAGAATGGCAATGTTCTTGGGAAGAATTAAGGGTTAATTTAAATACGATTTGGCAGCAATTTTCTTCTAAACAGCGTCTTATTTTATTGAAACGGGTAGGTTGGATCTGGTCTTTATACCGCTTTCGGGCCTCACCTCAAACCATTGCTAGCTATGAGCAATTAAGAGCAAAAAATCAGATTCATTTCATCTTGGGTCGAGCACAGCTAATTAGCTGTGCTGAACCTAATATTAAAGTGCTACTAGATAATGGTTACGAGGCAGTAGGTGAGAGAATAATTAATTGCACGGGTGTTGGGGTCGATCCTTTATTGAGCAATTTGATCACTAGCCAACTTGCCATACCTGACGATCTACAGCAATCAATTGCAGTAGACACCAATCTCCGAGTGCTCGACTCGAATCAAAAAGCATGGGAGAACTTGTGGCTAATTGGTCCAGCCACAATGGGCAGTTTGGGCGATGTCGTAGCCGCGAGCGCCATTACTAAGCAGGCGGAGCAATTAGCAGAGCAGATGAAAATGCGTGTGTAAAGCTCTGGAGCACACTCTATTAATTTGTCTCTAAAACTGATCTAATTTATGCATGAATTTACATAAAACATCAGCCAAGCTCCTCAATATAACCGCTAGGAACGGAAAAGCTGGTAGCATGATGCCTAAGTTGATTGCTGGTGAAAAAAGGGAAGATCAAACCACTATTTCAGTTACAAAAATCTGATCTTAAAATAGGCTTTATTAAATATTCTTCTTATGAGCAAAGATAAAAAGTTTTTACCAAATTTTATAAAACAAAATATAAATCTAAGGATTAGCATAAGCGTTATATTTCTAATGCTAATTATTCCTGCATTTATTACTTTTATTTTTTATTCTTATCGCACTAACTATTTAATCTATAAGCAAAATGCAATTAATTTAGTTGTGAGGGCAAACGAAGAATCAATTCATAGTTTAATTGAATTTCTTGATCCAATAGTGGATGCGGTAAGAGTGACTTCAAAGATGGTTGCCTCCAATCCTGAGTTGATAAATCAAGAAAAGATTACTGAGCATAGTATTGTTAATTTAGAAAATAATTTAAATGTAGTAAGCTATTTTTTATCTTCAAAAGATGGCTCATTTAGACAGGTACAAAGGACTAATCAGGCCATTCCCATTGCAGGACGTGTTCCTCCGGAGGGATCACAATATGTGAGTTGGGTGATTGATCGTAGTAAAAATCAGAATGGAGAGTCTACCTATACCTTTTTTAAGTCCTGGGGTGATGTGATAGCAAAGTTCACATCCCCAAACAAATATGATCCTCGAGAAAGACCTTTTTATAAAGGCATAACTAAAAATTTCTCAGAAGGAAAGTTTGATATACCTCTAATAGAGGACCCATATTTTACTAATAGCACTAAACAAGCTGTTATTAGCATTAGCCATCCTATTACAGTCAGTAATCAACTATTAGGAAGCGTCACTGCTCAAGTTAAAGTTGCATCATTTGCTGATTTTTTACTCAAAAATAAAATTAGCAAAAATAGTCAGACTATTATTTTTAACGAACAGGGCGATGTAATTGTTCACCCTGAAGTAAATTTAGGTTTTATTAAAGAAAAAGATACTTTAGTACCTAGGAAGATTGTAGATCTAGATTCATCTCCTGCTTCGGTAGCTAAAAAAATATATGACCAAATTGGATCGAAACAGATTGAATTTACTTTTGGGGAAAATAAAGTTCCCTATCTTGCAAATTTTAATTCTTTTCCTGCCAATTATATAAAGCCTTGGATCGTCATGACAGTTGTTCCTCTAGATGATTTTATGGCTGAGCTTAATATAATCAATCAAAGGTTAATTATCTTTGGTATCTTTGCATTTATCTTAATTGCATTTCTGACATTCTATTTTTCGAAACTGATATCTAAACCTTTAGAATCCCTCACAACTGAAATTCAAAATATATTCACTTTTAAAAGTGATGATTATCCACAGGTTACCTCTAGTATTTATGAAATTAGTACATTATCTAATGCTATCAAAAGGTTAAAGTCGACAATAGCTGCCTTTACTTCTTATGTACCTAAGGACCTTGTCAATGACCTGTTAAGTTCAGGCAAAGCTATTGAGCTAGGTGGTGAGAGTCGTTATCTCACTGTTTTATTCTCAGATTTAAAAGACTTCTCCACGCTATCTGAAATCACCCCTTCCAGAGAGCTACTATTACGAGTTTCCTCGTATTTAGAGTTAATGACGTATGCCATTAAGGAAGAGGGCGGAACAATTGATAAATTTATTGGCGATTCAGTCATGGCCTTTTGGGGCGCCCCTTTATTGGATCAAAATCACGCCTACCATGCCTGCGTAGCTGCTTTTAAGACCAAAAGACGCATGGTTTTCTTAAATGAAAAACTAGTTGCAGAAGAAAAGCCTCCCTTAGTCGTGCGCATTGGTATTCATTCTGATGCGGTTTTGGTGGGTAATATTGGCTCAGCTGAGCGCTTAAGCTATACCGTCATGGGCGATGGAGTCAATATAGCAGCACGCCTAGAGGGTATCAATAAAGAATTTAATACTGACATATGTATTAGCCACTCCCTCTTTAAGGAGGCGGGTGAAAGATTATGGGTGAGGCCAATTGACCAAATTACCGTCAAAGGCCGTAAGGGCGAGTTAATTATTTATGAATTAATGGGTATTAAGGATGGCGATGCTGAGACAGCCCCAACTGAGATTGAAAAAGAGCTTTGTATCTTTACCAAGAAAGCATTTGATCTCTATATGAATGGCTCTTATGTTGAGGCACTCGTCATTTATGAGGATTTAGTACTTCGGTTTGATGATGGCCTAGCTGCAGTAATGGTTGCTAAGTGTCGTAATAAGATTAACTGAGGGCAGTCTAAGCATCTGGTTTCAAGATAGAAAAAATTAATTTATTTTCTAGTTGCCTTACACTTCTCTCAATACACTGCATCGTGATCGCCAACATTGATCAGAACAATTTCATTTTCAGTAATAATCATTTCAATGGTGATGCGGTATTTCAAGTTGATGGAAATACTTTGTAACCCTTCTAGTCTTCCAGTCAAGCCATACAGGCGTAGTGAAGGATGATGTGGGTTGAGTTCTAATAACTCTAATGTTTTGGCGTATTGACTTTCTACATCGGGGCGACGCTTTAAGAACTTAGCCGCCCGCCTGTTGTACTGCTCAGTAAAGATTAACTGCCAAATCATTATGCAGATTTATTGATTTGCTTTAGGCGTTTAATATGCTGAGCCACTGTTTCTTTAACAAAGCGACCTTGTACCAAGTCACTTTTAGATTCAGCTAGTGCAGCTTCAAGCTCGCATTCGCGAAGATATTGATATTGCTGCTGACTCATCACCACATACTTTACTTGTCCACGCACCCAACGAATTAAAAGAATGTTGTTCCACTTTAAACCCTTATTAATTCAATGGGTTATAAGTGTCAAGGTGACTAGTTTAGTCAATCTGTTACTCAGCGGTTATGCCAGTAAGGCGAATAATTTCAGCCCATTTTTTATTTTCGTTAATCATATATAGGGCAAAGCTTTGCGGACTTTGACTTGGTGTGACTAAATTGCCAGCATCTTCATAGGTATTTTTAAGGGCTTTGATATTCAGGACTTTGGTGATTCCTTGAAATAATGTGTCGATCTTATCTCGAGGTGTTTTGACTGGAGCCCACATTCCAAACCATGATTCTTGAATTGTCAGTTCATTTTTCATAATCTCATTGAGGGTTGGAACTTCCGGTAATTGAGCTAGTCGATTTTTACTCGTCACAGCTAGTGCACGGACTTTTCCACCCTTTACCAACGGAACAGCTGTTCCCGCTATAGGAAATGCAAACTGTGTATCACCTCGAATTAGAGATGTAGCAATTTCTACTGATCCTTTTAATGGGATATGTGTTACCTTTAAATTGTTCAGTGTGACGAAGGTGGCGCCTGCAATATGCGCTGAAGTTCCAATACCGCCTGATCCATAGTTCATGGAACCTGGGTTAGCTTTGGCAGCAGCGATCACATCCTCAGCTCGCTTGTAAGGCGAATCTGCAGCAACCATCATCACTGTTGGGAAAGAGTACATATTACTAATGGGTGCAAAATCCGCCAATGGATTAATTGAAATTTCTGGCTTAATGATTTTTTGAATTAATTGTATGTTTGATCCAAGCATAAGTGTATAGCCATCAGGCGCTGACTGGGCCGCATATTGAGTCGCAAGCACTCCGCCAGCCCCAACTTTATTCTCAACAATGATTGTTTGTTTGAAAGCTTCTCCTAGATAAGGCGCTGCTTGTCTCAACTGAATATCAGGACCACCACCTGCTGCGTAGGGGCAAACTATTTTGATCGAATTACTTGGAAAACCTGCTTCAGCATAAGATGTTAAAGGGTAAAGACCAATGCTGGGGATAGTAATGAGAAATTCTCGACGCTTCATATTGGCTCCTAGCTTTCTTTTTTCTAATTTGCAAATCTTATTTAGTCATATCAATTACTATTCTGCCCTTTGATTTTCCTGCCAAGGTGAGATCTAGGTGATGCGCTAACTTTTCTATGCCAATTATGCTGGCGATTTCTTTTAAATGGGTAGGGCGATATTCGTTGGCAATCTTCTTCCAGATTTTTTCTCTTATATTCATGGGAGAATTAGCATTAATGCCTATTAAACGTATTCCTCTAAGAATAAAGGGTACAACAGTAGTATCTAGTTCTGCTCCACCAGCATTTCCAAAGGCAGCAATTATTCCGCTTGTTTGCATGACACGAGTAAGCCAAGATAGGGTATATCCACCGACAGAATCGATCGCCCCAGCCCATTGGGCTTTTTCAAGGGGTTTAAATGAGCTCTCTGGCGAAATGCGGCCAATGACTTCTGAGGCACCAAGGTTTTTAAGATATGCCGTCTCGTTCGGCTTTCCACTCATGGCGGTAACTTGGTAACCTCTTTGAGACAACATATCGATGGCAATAGTAGCGACACCTCCTGTTGCGCCGGTTACTAGGATTGGACCGCCTTGGGTATTTAGACCATTTAGTTCCATTAAGTCTAAAGATAGCCCTGCCGTGTATCCAGCAACACCAATAGTGGCAGCATCAAGTAGAGTGAGGCCTGACGGCAACTTCATAACCCAATCTGCGTTCACTCGCGCGTATTCTGCATGACCACCATCATGATCAACCCCAATTCCGCAGCCATTTACTAATACTTCATCTCCTGGGCTAAAGCGTAAATCATGTGACTCGACAACGATTCCAGTTAGGTCAATGCCACTAATTCTTGGCCATTCACGTACGACATTGTTAAGACCTTTTGAAGCGAGTGCATCCTTGTAGTTAATACTAGAAAATGCCACCTTGATAATCACATTGCCAGGACTCAAAGAATCCAATTGGATGGACTCAATTTTTCTAGTGACCACACCGTCAATGGAGTGAAGGCGAAAAGCTTTAAAAATGCCTTGCATATTATTGAGCTTTAATATTGGCTTGCTTGGTAACCTGTGACCACTTAATAGTCTCTGCTTTAATGTGGTCAGCAAATTCAGTTGGGGTGCTACCGATAATCTCGACCCCCTGTTTTTGGAGGTTATCACGTACTTCAGGATCCTTTAGAGCAGTTTGTATAGCATTATTTAGCCGCTCAATAATGGGATTTGGGGTTCCGGCAGGCGCCAAAATTCCCCACCAAGCATATGCTTCCATTGGATAACCAAATTCTTTCAAAGTGGGTACATTGGGCGTAAAACTAGACCTTGCCGGCATAGCAATTGCTATTGGCATTGCATTTCCAGCCTTGACTTGAGCCATTACTGGGCCGTAATTATCAAAGCTTAGCTGAACTTGACCCCCAATGAGGGCCGTCGTTGCCTCTGAACTTCCTTTGTAGGGGATATGCTGAAGATTGCTTTTTGAGTCGCTTTTAAAAAGCTCACCCGCCAAATGTGCGCTACTGCCATTTCCTGGTGATGAATAAGATAAGCCATTAGGAGTTAATTTCGATTGAGCGATTAAATCAGGAACATTTTTAATACTAGAATTACCAGGTACGAAGATATAAACAGGTACCTTAGTTATGAGGTTAACCGGTATTAAATCCTTTTGAGCATCGTATGGCAATTTATCAAACAAGGCCACATTCGTTGCTAAGTTGGCTGTTCCCATCAATAGGGTATAGCCATCTGCAGGAGCTTTGACGACTGAAAGGGTACCAGTTTGCGTAGAAGCTCCAGGTTTATTTTCAACAATGATAGGTTGGCCAAGTAATTGCCCTAATTTTTGGCTAATTGCTCTTGCTGCAGAATCAGTGCCACCACCAGCAGCATAAGGAACAATGATTTTAATAGGGCGATTGGGGTAGTTAGCTGTTTGTCCCCAAGTTGTAATGGGACTAACTAAGCCGAGTAAAAAGACGATAGTTGAATAAAATTTGATTTTCATAATTTTTCCAAAATAAGAGTGTTAGTTCAGGGAAAGTCCAGCATGTTTAAACGTATTTCTGGCGATATTCAGTTGATGTATTTGGCTTGTTCCTTCGTAAAGGCGGAATAGACGAACATCTCGGTAAAATCTTTCAATCGGATTATCAGCAATATAGCCATAACCCCCCAACATCTGCACACATCGATCGGCAACTCTTCCACACATCTCAGAGGCAAAATATTTGCAAATGGAGGCCTCCATCGTGACATCTTCTCCTGCATCTCGTTTGCGAGCGGTTTCTAAAACAAGTGCTTTAGCGGCATAAATTTCGGTTTGACAATCTGCAATCATGGCTTGCACCAACTGAAAGGCGCCGATGGACTTACCAAATTGTGTTCTAAGGGATGTATATTTCACAATTTCATCTAACATTCGAATAGCAGGACCAATACAAAGTGCTGCCAAATGGATGCGTTGCTTATTCAATACTTTCATTGCGGTTTTAAAGCCTGCGCCTTCTACCCCAATAAGGTTGCTAGCAGGAATGCGGCAGTTTTCAAAATATACTTCTGAAACTGGGGATCCTGCTTGCCCCATTTTTTTGTATGGACTGCCAACAGTAAGGCCTGGTGTATTTTTTTCTACTAAAAAAGCAGAGACACCATCAGCTTTAGGCTTATTTTGATCTGTTCTTGCCATGACCGTAAAAAGATCGGAAATAGGTGCATTAGTAATAAAGCATTTAATACCATTTAGGATGAAATCACCCCCATCTTTACGTGCCGAAGTTTTTAAAGAGGCTGCATCTGAACCCGCGTCAGGCTCGGTAATAGCGAAGCAGCCAGTAATTTCTCCGCTAGCCAATCTAGGCAAATATAATGCTTTTTGTGATTCTGATCCATCAGCAACTAATGCTTCCGACCCAATTCCTGTATTGGTCCCCACCCGCGCACGAAAGGCAACAGAGCATTGAGATAGTTCTATTGCAGCTAAGACTAGTTCTTCTGTAGTCATGCCAAATCCACCATAGGCCTCTGGGATTGAAAATCCAAATAGTCCAAACTCAGCCATATCGCTCACGATATCAGTGGGTACTTCATCGCGTAAGGCAACCTCTGCTTCTCGAGGAATAAGCTTATTTTTGCAATATTTTTTTAGTGAATCTAAAAAAGAAGAGAATTCGTTTGGGTTGCGAATCATAGTGCCTCCTTAATCAAAATAGTGAAATGCACTACGAAGCTTCATTACTAAATTCCCCATACCGTCGACTTACCCATTCTGCGATTAAACAAGGCCGCTCTTTACCTTCTTGTTCCATAGAAACATTCCAAATAATTTGTACGCCCCCTTTAAATGCCTCTAAAGACATTAAGGTGAAATGAGCGCGAACCCTTGCATTAACTAAAACTGGATCCGTAAATCTAACTTTGTTAGTTCCATAATTAATAGATAGGGTAACGCCATCGATGAGAACAGTATCTGTAAAAAAACGACTTAATAATGAGAGGGTTAAAAAACCATGAGCAATAGTGACTCCATAGGGAGAATCTTTTGCTGCTCTTACTGGGTCTACGTGTATCCATTGATCGTCTCCGCCAGCCTCAGCAAATAAATTAATACGCTCTTGAGTAATCGTCTGCCAATCGGAAGGAGGAAGTTGTTTACCAACCCAATTTTTTAATTCATTAAGAGAGTTAAGTTTAATTTTATGCATGCAATATTCCTTTTAGATAACCTTGTCAGCTTTTAGTTGGGAAATTTCTTCGTTGCTCAAACCAAGTTCAGAATAAAAAGAAATATTGTGCGCACCAGTTTTTGAGCCGCTATGGGGAATATATTCGGCAACGCCAGAAAAGCGCGGCACTATGCAAGGCGCTGGAATACTGCCCAGATCTTCATCGGGAAGTCGGATGATGGCTTTACGTTCTTTAAAGTGGGGATCATTTAATACATCATCAATCCCATAAACTTTGGTAAAGGGCACCTCATTCTTGTTAAGAATTACTGCTAAGTGTTCAAAAGTCTGAGAAGAACACCAGTTAGAAATAATTTGGTCTAATTCATCCAAGTTTTTTAGGCGCGACTGATTATTAGAAAATTTAGAATTGTTTGCTAATTCATCCACTCCCATTGCAGAGCAGAACCGCTTAAATATTGGTTCGGATGAGCCTACGACGCTAATCCAAACATCATCTGATGTTTTGTAAATATTAGAAGGCGCCGTATATGTCGCCCGTGATCCAGTGCGCGCTCGAATGTAATTTAATTGTTCATATTCAGCTGCGAGAGGGTCAAGTAGGCGCATCATTGCTTCGGTTGCTGACAGGTCGATTTCTCGACCGACTCTATTTTTCGACTGAGAGCTTTCAACTAAAGCGGCCGCAATAGAAAAGGCTCCAAATAGGCCAGAAACTACATCTCCTAATGGGTAATTCATGTGCTGAGGGGGGCCTTCTGCCATTCCCGTTAGGTTTGTAAAGCCGCTCATCGCCTCAAATATTCGAGCAAAACCTGGCCGTCTGGCATAGGGTCCAGTTTGGCCAAACCCAGTGAGACGAAGAATAATAAGTTGCGGATTAGCTTGATGTAAGGTTTTGATATCAAGCCCCCACTGATCGAGGGTGCCAGTTCTAAAATTTTCTACTAGAACATCAAAAAGGGGCAGCATCCTTAGAAAAATTTCTCGTCCCTTAGGTTTGCGCACATCCAAAGTAATGCCTTGTTTACCTCTATTAGTGACTTTCCAATATAAAGAATGATGATCCTTCATTGGGGCAAAAGTTCTTAAGGGATCATTGCTCGCAGGCAACTCTAATTTAGTGACTTCAGCGCCTAGGTCGGCACACAGCGTCGCTGCAAATGGACCGGCAATAACGGTGGCCATATCCAGAATGCGAACACCAGATAAAGGACCTTTATTACTACTATGTATTTGTGGCGTGTTCATATTGATTTAAGTGCGTTTTAGTAAGCAATTCTATTGAATCAGAGAAAATTAGGGCTATCCGTGTGTTTCGCCTAGCGAAACAGTTGTTAGAATATATTGTGATCCCCAATGACCATAAAGAGGATCTAAGTTCTTGAAGAGGGGTAAAGAAATGATCGATCGTCAGTTTGCAATTAACCTTAGTAGGGGCCTAGAGGTGTTAAGGGCATTTAATCCGGCCGATCAATTATTAGGGAATCGAGAGTTATGTGAAAAAACTTCGCTCCCCAAGGCAACTGTTTCACGCTTAACTTATACGCTTGAAAAATTAGGATACTTACTAAAAGTAGATCGCTTGCAAAAGTATCGGCTTGGTCCGGGGGTTTTGATGCTGGGCTATCCCATGTTAGCTGGAATGGAAATTCGTCATTTGGCGCGCCCTCATATGGAGAAATTAGCATCTAAAACTAAGTGGACGGTTAATTTAGGGATGCTTGGGCGTCTTGAGGTTGTGTATATAGATGCAATGCGTCTTGATCGACGGAATTTTTTAAAGCCTGACATTGGTAGTAGTAGACCCCTTTTAACAACTTCGATAGGACGTGCGCTATTGCTCTCATCTTCTGAAAAAGATCAACTCGCTATTCTGAATAGATTAAAAATTACTTACCCAATACAGTACCGTAAAGATTTACATCACTTTCATCGAGATAAAATATTTTATGCAAATAATTCCTATTGCCTTAGTCTTGGGGATTGGGAGTCAAAAGTTTATGCTGTAGCTGTGCCGCTGAGGGTTGGAAGTAGCGATGATCCGGCTGTCGCTTTAAATTGCACATTAAGTGGCTCAAAGTTGACCGAACTAAAGATACATAAAACTATCATTCCTCACTTGTTAGAAGCAAAACATAATATTGAGAAAGATAGCGGAAGAATTTTTATCAGTAGGAAATATTAAGTTGATTACTAAATATTTATCTAAATAAGGACATAGCTATGAATGATGAATGTATCGATTTAAAAATGAAGGATGGTGTAGCGCTTATTTTTCTGAACCGACCAAATAAGCATAATGCATTGAATGACCAGATTAGGCATGAGCTTCTTATTGCCCTTGAGTCAATAACAATCGATGAAAAAATTCATGCCGTTATTTTGAGTGGTAATGGGACTAGTTTTTGTGCGGGCGGTGATATTGAGGTGATGGCTAAAAGACTAGAGTTACCGCCCGGGGAAATAGCCATGAAAGGCTGGAAGCGGCATCAAGAAATTCAGAGATTAATTACCCTAATTCACAATATGCCAAAGCCAATGATTGCAGCAGTAAATGGGCCAGCTTTTGGATTGGGGGCCGATTTAGCATTGGCATGCGATTTCATCATCGCTAGTGAAAATGCAGTATTTTGCTGGTCTTATATTGAGAGAGCTGTTATTCCAGATGGAGGTGGAATGTATTTTTTGCCTCGACGGGTAGGAATGAGTTTGGCTAAAGATCTAATTTTTTCAGGGAGAAGAATCAAATCTGAAGAGGCAATGAAAATCGGTATTGCAGATCGTTACTCAGCATCTAGTGATTTACTATTGAATGCTGAAAAATGGGCGAATTCATTCAAAGACACTGCTAAGCCCGCCTTTGTACTGGGTAAGCGTATCGTAAATCAAAGTTTTGAGTCGACACTTGATGAAATATTTTCCCTAAGTAACATGGCTCTAGGCATCTGTTTTTCTTCTGTCGAGCACCGTAAATCTGTAGAAAATTTTCTAAAAAAATAAGCAAAAATCACCAAGTGTGCAACAGATTTTGGGGCTACTTGGCGACGGGTTTGGTGTCCAACGTCAGCAACTATGAGACAAATAGGGGTTCATCTTTTAACCTAAGGAGAGCAGATGTACAACAAATTCAAATTTGGGCTTATCTAGGAAATTGGTATCGATTCAAGTAGGTGTCATAATGGAGCTCTAATTAGGGGAAGCCATGGCCATCAAAGATCCGGCGTTAAGAATTGCAACAGTGGGGTTAGTTGTTAGCTCATTATTTTTAGTTAGTGAACCAGTATCAGCCCAATGGATTTTTGCTGCTAAGCATATAGAAGGTCGGATTAACCAACTAACTCAAGATGATCAAAATGGAAAGCCTGCAGCTCAAATGGCTACGGTTGTTTTAAATGCCCCAGCAAGTAAAGTTTATGCAACAGCAATTAATCTAGCTAAGCAAAACCAAGCAATCACTATCGTTTCTCAAGATGCTTCAACTTTAAAACTGAAAGTGTCAGAAAATAATAAAAGCATTACCTTAAAAGTTGTTCCATTAAGTGACCAATCTGCTGAAATCATGATTTCAGCGAGTGCCCCCGCTGATGGAGATGCATCAAGTACCTCAACCGCAGCCGCATCGATACTAAAAATTTGTGCCCAAATGAATAAAAAATGTTCCTTAGGGGCAAATTAGCGTTTCAATTAGCTGGGCGCGCCATCTTAATCACTTCACCTTCAGCATTAGGGTTGCCAGGGGGAATTAAAAACCCAAGGCGAACTAGTTTATGCATTATGCGTGACGCCAATTTATTTTTTCTACTTTAGATTACTTAAAATAATCTGCAATACTTGCAAAATTAATAATAAGACGAGAGGTGATAAATCAAGTGAACCTAGATTGGGTATTGCTCGTCGAATAGGCCTAAGAAGTGGTTCAACTAAAAGAGATATAAGGTATTGGATTGGAGAGCCAGCACTGATCCAAGAGAGAATGACGCTTGCAAAAACTAGCCAAATGAGACCTGAAATGGTTAAGTCTAAAAGCTCAATCGAGGTAATAATCAGCGAAGATGCAGTCAAAGGTATTAGCCCAGATATCCAAGATAGGATAATTGTTTTGCCTAAAACTAGAACATAGGCAGCAAGAAAACTAGCAGTGTCGAATCGGCCTGGGCTAGGGATAATTCGGCGAATTGGCAGAATGATCCAATTGGTGAGAGGGAACAAATAAGACCCAATGGATTTAATTTGACCAGCCCCAAGATTAGATCCAAGCCATTGGATATAGCATCGCAAAAGACAGGCTCCGGCGACAATGCTTACAAATACTTGAAGTAGTAGGTTTATGATTTGTATCAACATCTCCTCATTGTAGGGGGTGTTAGCCCTAGAGATCCCATTTAGTCCCAAGTTCAAGACCTAGTGCCCCATCAGCAAAGCAAACCCTCACTAGAATTGGTGGGGTTTGTCTTTTAAAGCGCTTCTAAAGTAATGGTTTATCCTCTCAAGGATGCCGTAATGTTGGTTTGCAATCAAAATTAATCCATCATTTGCAGCAAATTATGATTCACCCTCATGATGAGATTTTTTTTCGCAAGCCGCCTATATTAAAAAGATGGTGAGCTGAAATTCGCTGCAATGTAGCGTGCAATTTAACACTATGATTTCTTTATGAAAAAAGTCGATCACACCCATATTCTTTTTAGCTTTGTTCTTATGGCCAGTGCCTTGTATTTCCTCCTTGGCTCTTCTCCTAGCCAAAGCGCGCCTATTTCTTTGATCCCTACAGTACAAATTGGTAATTTGATTTGGGATCAGACCGAGATGACTATTGGGGATGTCAAAGGTTTTGCATCTAGCTTTAATTTTGTCAGTGCTGCCGAGAAAAATGGAGGTGGCCTTTCTTATGAAGGAGGATTTGTAAAAAAACCTGGCTGGATCTGGAAAACGCCTTATGGGGTACCGGCAAAAGAAACTGAGCCCGCAGTACATCTCAATCAAAAGGAGGCTGACTCTATTTGCCGTTTCTATGGCAAGCGCTTGCCAACAGATGCAGAGTGGACTTCAGCGGCATTTTTAGAGCAGCGAGCTAACCCGCCAACTGGATATATCAAAGGGCAGCGCTATTCATATCCAGGAGGGGTGAATCCGACTACTTCTCATTGCTTAAGTGGCTGCGGTGATTATAGGGGCTTAGCTCCAGCGGGCGCACTCAATCGTGGCACAGGTCATGTTCAGGTTGGTACAACTAAACCCGGTGTTAATGGTTTATATGACATGGGCGGTAACGTCTGGGAGTGGACCGCTACTGAGCATAATGGTGGATATATTACCCGCGGTGCATCTTGGTGGTACGGGCCTGAGCGGCAACAAGAATCTGATGTCGAATCAAAGCCAAGTGATATAGCAGTGGTTTATATTGGCTTTCGGTGTGTGGCTGACGCCGTCCTAAAAAAATAGTAGATAGGATTTACTCGTCTTCAACGATTGCCCAAGTACTATCGCCTAATTTTTTTACAGCCATTGAATAAATCCACTTATTAGGGATTCCACAGCTCCAATCTTTAGGCCCATTCTGAATTAATAGATTCACAGAATTACGTTCATCATAATAAAGATGATAAGTTTTTCCATGAATTGGGTTAAAGCTAAACTTTGCACAATGCACCATTTCAGTTGCATATAGTCTTGCCTGTAAAGCTCTGGCCTGCTTCATCAAAACTTCAGCCTGCTCCATAATGCGGTCATACTCTAACTTTGCATTTTGTCGTGCAACATTAACCGCTTTATCTTTCTCTTCAACCACTTTAATCGGTGCAAAAACTGGGGCACCAACTTCCATTGGGTATTCAATACCAGCATGTCTGGCTGGATCGGTATCTTCTATTCTCACCATAACTCCTATAAATTAATAACTAAGGACATTAATTAGTAAGTGTAAAACTTATTTACTAAATTGGCTGGTAGCTATATTAAAGCCCATCCAACTGACTTAATAATTCTTGGGCATGCTTTTTTATAGCCTTTTGATCGGGATCACTAATCTTTTTTAAATTCGCCGTCATTAATCTAGTCCGAGGGTTTGCATCAAACTGTGCGCGATGCTTGATCAGAAAATTCCAATAGAGCGTTGTTATTGGACAAGCAGTTTCACCAAAACGAACCTCTGGTTTATATTTGCATGAACCACAATAATTACTCATTCGCTTAATATATGCACCGCTCGCAATATAGGGTTTACTTGTAAATCTTCCCCCATTAGCAAATAAAGCCATGCCAACTGTATTAGGAAGCTCAACCCACTCAATGGCATCAACATAAATAGCTAAATACCAATTACTAACTTCACTTGGGAGTATTTCGGCTAGCAAAGCAAAGTTACCAGTAACCATTAAACGCTGAATATGGTGTGCATAGCCATACTCAAGTGTTTGTTTAATCGTATCTTTCATGCAGGCCATACTAGTTTTACCCGACCAATACCACTTCGGTAAAGGACGCTGATGGTTGTAATAATTAGCTTGGCTCATTTGTGGCATGTCAAGGTAATACATGCCTCGTACAAATTCTCTCCAACCCAAAATCTGCCTTATAAAACCTTCAACAGTAGATAAATCTAAGCCATATTTTTTCCAAGCAATTAATACGGTCGCAATAACCTCGCGCGGATTCAGTAACTTAAGATTCAGTGCGCTAGACAGCAGTGAATGCCAACCAAACGGGGTGTCAGTCCACATGGCATCTTGAAAAGTTCCAAAATTCTGCAAGCGATATTTAACAAAATAATTTAAGGCCTTTAGGGCCTGATCTCTTGTTACGGGCCAATAAAATTGATCTAAATTTCCAGGATGATCTTTATATTTCTTATTTACATAAGCCAAGACCTTCCGAGTGAGTGGATCTGGCTCAAATGTAGGTGGAGGATCAATTATTCCAGGGCCCTTTTTAGGATAGGGTTTACGATTATCTTGGTCAAAATTCCATTGCCCGCCCTCGGGATTGCCGTCAGCATCGACCAAGATGCCGTGAGTTTTACGCATCAAACGGTAGAAGTATTCGAGCCTTAATTCTTTTTTACCAGCAGTCCAGTTGACGAAATCTTGGCGTGAACAAAAGAAATGTTCATCCTCCCGCATCTCAAGTTCTAAGCTTAAGTCCTGTGCTAGCTCTGTTATAGCAACCTTTAAGCGCCACTCCCCTGGCAGAACGCAAACTAGGCGTGAAATTTTTTTATGAATAAGCTGCTGCCGCAAGACCTCCACAATGGGTAGCGTAGATTCCTTTATGTAGGTAAGGGGATATTGCCGCTCTTCTAGGGCCTGCGCAAAATGCCGCATGGCAGATAAAAATAATGCAATTTTAGCCTTATGTGACCAAACATACTGGGCCTCGTTTATCGATTCAATCATGATGATTTCATCATTTTTTGCGTTGAAGTCTTTGAGCGCCGACCCCTGAAGATCTAATTGATCGCCCAGAATTAAGATCAGCCTATTTAAATTTTTCATTTTTTCCAGAAATACATCAATTAACGCAAAATTTTGGCATCGTGCAAGTTTAAGACTTATTTACTAAACTAGTACGGTATAGAAAAATGGCCTAAAACCCCCATAAACTGCTAAACCCTTCAATTCCTAATTAAAAAAATTCTAAATGATCGGGAAAATTCGTCAGAAAATGATTTTGCATTCATCACCCATTAATAAGCAGATATACGAATTAATTTGTCCAATTTGTGAGCGTCCTATTCCCGATTCACAAAAAGATGCCCATCATTTGGTTCCAAAATCTAAAGGTGGCAAAACGACTGAATACCTGCACCGTATTTGCCACCAACAAATTCATGCTCACTTTACAGAAACTGAATTAGCAAAAGAATTAAATAACGCCTCAAGCCTTAGGAACCAAGCTGAAATTAAAAAATTTATTAGTTGGGTCAAATCTAAACCTAATTACTTTTATGAAAAAACCCGTAAAAGCGCTCGTCTCAAAATAAACTAACTACTTTGTATTAGTTGTCGCTATTTTGCTTTAAATCTAAGAGTATTACTTGTTTTTTATATCGCCCAGATAAAGCTTTCTTAATAATTTTATAAATATCAAGATCAAATTCGGCATCCCCAAAAGCGGCTAATTCGTATAGCTCATCTTGATTAATAGCGACACCTAGGTAGCACCATTTATCAATTACGATCATTTCATTGCCCTCTTGAATTGCTATCGCTCCAGAATAAGGCCAGATTTGAACCTTATATAAATCCATAGCTGTTTTTAACTGTAGGTTATGTATTTCGATTGGTACGACACCTACACAAGCTCCGCTACATTGTTTTACTTGATATCCAAAACAAGACTTGCCTTCAATCTGCTTCTCTAGGCAAAGTAATGCCTCGCAAAGTCGATACTTTTTCGAAATTGCCTTTAAATAAGCATTTGCATCCCTCTTGCTATAAAACAAACCATATAAGTTTTCTTGCAGTCCTGGAGATAAATTATGGTGAGTTATTAGTGATGGCCTGAGTACTCCAATTGCATCCCTCTCTAAACTCCAAGCGCATAGGTCCTTAGAGCGACGTAACTTTATATTCATGCTAGGCATACGTTCTTTGATTAATCTTGACTCTAAAATTAGAGCGCTTAATTCTCCGCTAGTTTCAATCCAATCTATGTCTCTAACTTGGAGTGAAAGCTTCATTTCCTTACGTTGTGTTAAGGCGCTTTGAAAATGTCCCATTACCCTACTTCGCATAGCAATGCTTTTCCCAATATAAAGTGGATTCTTATTTTCGCCATAAAAGATATAGCAGCCTGGGCCATCTGGAATTGAGTCAATTAATACTTGATCTATATTTGATGGCAAACTAGCGTTACCTATTAATTGATTTAAGGCCTCAAGAAGGCGCTCTTTTCCAACTGCTTGCTCACATACTCGCCAAAACTGTAAAAGTAAGTCCGCATCTCCCAATGCACGATGTCTAGCGCTCACGCTCAATTGATGTACGTTGATGATGGTATCCAAATTATGGCGAGGCTGATCAGGAAATAGTAGCCTTGAAAGCTTTACAGTGCATAAAACTTTAGGCTTAAATTCAATACCTATTCGCTTGAAAGAGGCTTTGATAAATCCATAGTCAAAACGGGCGTTATGTGCCACAAAGACTTTACCCTGTAACCCCTCTTTTATTTTTGTAGCAAGTTCCTCAAAAATAGGTTGATCTGCCACCATTAATGGTGATATACCGGTAAGACGTTGAATATGCTGAGGAATAAAAATTTGTGGGTTGACTAATGCCTCCCACGTGCTGATTTCTTCGTTAGCTAAGGTTTTGATCCCTATTTCTGTAATCCGATCACGCTCAAAATGAGATCCCGTAGTTTCAATATCAACAAAAGCAAGTTCAGGATAGTGACATTCCTTTTTTAACATACATAATCGTAATTTATTTGAATATAGGGTGCAGTTATTTAAGACTTGGACGTCAATTTCTTGGGATCTGATTCTTGTGTTTGTTTGCTGATCGTATCTATGCCTAAACTAGGGGCGACCATCTTCTCTCCATTCCATACCTGGCCGCACCAGCACTCGCCCAGATCATTAATAATGCAAACACCCGATCCGCAGCAGCGCTTATCAGGTGCTTTCATTGGAAGGCGCTTTCACGTAGCTTTAACCATACTTTTGCTCGGCTAAAAATAGGTGAAGTAATTAAGCAGCTATCTAGATAATGATTCATGAATAAACTCTCAAAAAATAGAAATTAACGCTATTCTATGGTTTTTATTAAATCGGTGCCCATCGATATGTTAATTTGCGTCCAAAGCTGATCTAGCATTTGTATTTAACTTTAATCCATCTAAATGATCAGGTTATCTGTGAGTGGCAGCCTATATTGAGCGGATACTGGGCTGAAATTGGTAGCAAATTAGGGCGCTAATTGGATTAGTTTGCGTGCAATTCAACACCCTATATAAATCAATGTTCTATACGACAAAAAATGAGTGTGCGATTGAGTGTGCGATTGTAAATTGGTGCAAAGTTCAAAGTCTTGGTGATTGCTGGATCAACCTCATTAAAATAATGTGTAATATATTACACAATTTATGCTATAGTACATTTATGAACTTACGCGAAATCGGTCTCAAAGTCGGGCAGCGTCGTACTGATCTGGGTTTATCCCAAGACCGGTTGGCAAAGCTTTGCGGTCTTTCAAGATCGACTATCCATCATCTGGAGAAGGGTAGTTTGAATGATTTGGGCGCAGCTAAGTTGCTATCTTTGCTATCGTTGCTGGGTTTGGATGTGATTACTCAAGAGCACAGTAAAAAACATCGTGGCTTAGATATGGCCAGTAAGACGGCTAGTGTTAGTTATAAGACTAAGTTGCAAAGCAGGAACTTATCTCATTCGTTGGCATGTGGAGAGTTACCCGAGAGCATCTACCCCCATGTAGCAACTTTATTGGATGAAGCGCCATTAGAAATTATTGTGGCTGCAGTTGAAGAGGCGGCAGCGATGAATCATGTGGCGCCTAAGTTCATCTGGAAAAATATTAATCGGTGGGCGCATGAGATGCATTCACCAAGATCGGCTTGGGCTTAATCTATGAGTAATTTTATAGAGAGCGAGCTTCCTGAAGGTGTGTGGAAAGATTTATTACCCCATGCGCTTTCGATTATTGAAGATATCAAGAATCACGGAACTCCTGATCCATACTGGACTTTTGGCGGAGGCACAGTGTTGATGATTCGCTATCAGCATCGCCTTAGCAAAGATATTGATATCTTTATGCCAGACCCTCAGTATCTAGGGTTTGTTACTCCGCGCTTAAGCGATGTCGCTGCAGCGGTAAGTACGGACTATGTTGAAGATCAAAGCACTTTCGTTAAGTTAATTCGTCCAGAAGGGGAGATCGACTTTGTGGTATCCCCAAACTTAACTGAAGCGCCATTTGAAATATGGAATATTAGTGGGCAGCCTATTCGAGTAGAAACTGCTACAGAGATTGTGGCAAAGAAATTATGGCATCGAGGTGACAGGACTACTGCCCGTGATTTATTTGATCTGTCTTTAGTTATTGAGCGCGAGCCTGAAGCCTTAGTAAAAGCGGCTAAGTTCTTGCGAAAGAATGCTGAGCAATTTATTAACCAAATTGCTAGCAGGGCGGCAGTGCTAAAAGCCCAGTTTTCTGAAATTGATGTACTGAATTACAGGCCAAGTTACGACGAGGCAGCACAGAGGGCAACCTCATTCTTGAGGTTACTTAAGTAATGGTTAAAGAGAATCTGCATTATTTCGAATTACTTCTGCACCAAGGTAGTAGTAAGTGTCATCCGCGTCGTAACGTGACATAACGTTGTTTAGTTTCTTCCAGATCGGCATGTCTATTTTTTTAATGGATTTGGGGTTGATTTCCTAGCCAAAAAATAGCTCTAAAACAGGCTTTAAAGAGCTATTTGGAGGGATGATGTAAGCAATAAAAGCCCTGCAGAAGTGAGGCTTCGGTAATGCTGGTGGGTCGGGCGGGATTGGCTTTCACATAATTTTGCTACACAAAGTTAGTGTCCACCGCTTTTCGCTTTGCTCAAAGTCGATCCCACGACCAACGGATTAAAAGATGTCTAATTGTTTTAAAAAAGTACGCAAGATATTGGCCTATTTCTGCCTGGTCTTGGGTGAGGCATAGACAGCGGGTCTTTTGGGATCAGAAAGCGGAATATTGGAGTCAGGTGGCATCGATACTATTTTGTCGGGTAAACCGACAAATTATCAACTGAACCTAGATGTTTCTCTAAATAATAAATTCATTAAAAACAATAGCTTAGCAAGTAAAAAATCAATATAAGGGTGGATAATTGATCTTTCTCAAAATATTAACAAAATTGTTGACAATATTGTTATCAAAATATTAAAGTGGCTAAAAGGTAAACAAATGGTCATTTCCAAAGAAAAAGGAACGCAGAGCAATATCAGAGCGGGTAAAGATAAGCCGGCTCTGGGTCTTGTTGTTTCGAATAAAAGAAGTTTGGATATTCAGAATATCTTGCGTGAACGCATCGCTAAGCAAGAGATTGCACCTGGCGCTAAATTAGGAGAGAGTGAGTTAGCCGAAGAGTTTC
>Ga0214919_10000479_pt1 | contig 68272 bp, 92 predicted proteins | sample LL1503_MetaG_FD_177994 | JGI IMG/M metagenome (GOLD analysis project Ga0214919, IMG submission 177994) | Freshwater microbial communities from Lake Lanier, Atlanta, Georgia, United States - LL-1503 | ecosystem: Environmental > Aquatic > Freshwater > Lake | place: USA: Georgia | collected... | reverse complement strand
GCCGTTTGCAACAGTCGCTTCAATAGTAACTGCGTTGCTTACCAACTCTTTGGTTGCGCCCCGTGCTGTATCAGTCAATCTATGGGCGAACGTCCCACTTCTGCTTTTAATCCAAACCAACCCACCATACGTAGACAAGTCAATGTTGTTGGTGATCGTCTGTGTAGAGCCATTACCTGTATAAAGGTACGTGCTAAACACGTCCTCGATGTAGTTAGGCGACAGCCCAGCGGTAGGCCAGACACCTTGCTGTTGGTACTGCATCTGTTGGTCGAGCGTCCAGATACCCGGCGCAGTGCCTGTCTGGTATGGCCCAGTAGGAGTCGCTGGGGACTTTGTGATGATGCCACCGGGGAAGCGTTCGCTCATGCTGGTTCCAATTGTTTGATTTTTGCAGCGATCACTGCTGTAGATGTGTCTCGGTCAATGCTCAAGTAGCCTTTGCACACGATGTTGTAGTCTACCCCGTTGATATCCTTCTCGCTCTTAACGGGAACCGAGATGTCAAGGTTCTTAAACAAAAACTCTTTGCCGTTCTCAAAGACCCGCCAGACATGATCCATCGTGCCGCGACCAGCTTGGCCGCGAGACTTGTTGAACCGAATTTGGTACGTGTTCATATCACTTCAGCGGGGCAGGACTGCGGCTGGGGGATTACCGTCAGGTTGAAGTGGACAAACTTGATCGGCAGGTCAGCGGCATGGCGTGTGAACGAGTGCATCAGCCATGAGTTGGCAAAGATCATCATACCGGGCTTGGGCGTGAAGTTGATCATCTTGCTGGCGGCTGTTGCCATGCCCATGTCTTGCTCTGGAAGATCAATCTGCACCTTGGCAGCACGGGGGTCATGGAACACAACGCGAGAGCAGTTTTCTGGTGTTTCAAGGAAGTAGAAGCCCACAATCTGTGAGCCAAAACCGTGAACGTGCGCGTCCATAGCTGAGTGCTTGTGGTGCTCTTGCGTCCACATTTCTGTAAACTGCACGGCCTTGTCCTGCATGGCGTAGCCTTGCTCATTGAGGATGTTCCAAGCCGTAGCCCCAACAAACTCAGAAAACTTAGCCATGCGGGGGTCACCAAAGTAGTTACCCGTCATGTACAGGGGGTAGATTTCATTGAGCGATTGCGTCTTACGGGATTCCGCCAAGGCTTCTTCAGAGATAGACGCAACAACTTCTAAAAAGTCAGGGCGGTCAATCAAATAAATTGGACAGGGGAAGTGGTGGGCAACCTGTAGTTGCGTTTGCAGCACAACTTCAGCCACTGACTCAGCGGCTTTGCAGACCTTTGGTTTCTTGGTTACTTTGCTCATACTGCAACCCAATCCCATGCAAAGAAATCAAACTTGTAATTGCCTTCTGGACGAGCCGGAGCTTCTTTCCAGTTGGCATCTGCGCCACACCAGAAAACAATTTTGCCCTCTACAAATGCGGGCCGAGGGATAGGCGGCTGCATTGTGCAAGTTTCCTCATCCAGATTCCATGCCGACCAGTTAGATGCTTGTGGGCGGTCATTAAACGCAGTGACCACAGCCTGTTGTTTGGCAGTCTTTTCTTCCACAGTCAGGTCACGCACCGACCATACGTCAGTCCACACGCCATCTACTTTGGCATAGACAGGCTCATCGCCCTCTAACAATTGGTACACGCCGGGTGTAGGGCGCTCGATACGAGTGAATGGCTCCCAATGTTCAGGGATTGCACCAAACGCTTGCATTAGGTTGTCCTCAAACGCAGGGTGATTCTTAAACTGCCCGTTTTCAGTTTCAATATACAGCTTCATTACAAATCACCTGTACAAGTAGATGGAAATGAGCGTGAAGTTCCGGGCCAGATAATGCGGACTGCGCCATTACCACCGGCATTTCCGTTGCCTCCGCCCCCTCCACCATAAAACTTACCACAGCCGCCGCTACCCGGAGTTCCATTGGAGACTGTACTAATTGTTCCGGCCCCTGCTGTTCCACTTGAGCCTTGTCCCAAAATACCAACCCCGCCGCCATTGCCCGCAACCCCGCCGCCGCCGCCAGCACCCCCAGAGCCGTTAGTTCCGTTGCTATAAAAAGCAGTACCACATGCTGTAGAGCCATTGCCTCCTACGCCCGAATATCCACCCGCGCCGCCACCGCCGCCGCCCAAGCCGTAAGCGTTCCCGCAAAACGGGCCATATCTGCCAGTGCCGCCGCTGTAGCCAGTGCCAGCTATCACAGTACCAGCAGTAGACCCCCAACCTTGCAGGCCACTTCCACAGCCGCCATTACCCGCTTTGGGGTTGCAAACAAAAGATGAGGCGTTATAGGTAAAAGCACCGCAACCGTTGCACCCAGCAACTTTCACTGTATAGGAGCTTCCGGGTGTGGTGCTAATATTATTTGTATAAGCCAAAGCGCCACCACCACCACCATACATTGTACCGCCCCTGTTACCCGCACCTGCCGCACCTGCGCCTACGGCTACAACGGATACCGATGTAACACTTGCTGGAGCAACCCATGTATATACGCCTCGGGTTGTATATGCTTGTTGGCCAATAGCTATTGGAGTAATACTATTTGAAGCCGCACTAGATGGGCCAGTCCCGCCCGGAGTAGCTCCGGCAACAGTAAATGTGTACGCCGTACCATTGGTTAGTCCTGAAACTGTTATAGGTGATGAGCCTGTCCCAGTAAAACTACCCGGAGTTGATGTAGCGGTATAAGTAATAGAACCTGCTCCCAAGTCTGAAGGCGCGGTATAAGTAACAGTGGCAGAAGAAGCCCCAGCAGTAGCAGTACCAATAGTAGGAGCGCCGGGGCTACGAGGCCAAACACTTGCGCCCACAGACTGCATCTGCTGGGTAGCCGTCCAGATACCTTTAGCCGTGCTGGTTGACGTTGTTGGTGCAGTGGCAGAGATGACCCCGCCTTTGTAGCGCGTACTCATGGTGCTACCCGTTTAAGTTATGACTTCGTAGCTGATGGTGTAGGTCAACGCGCTTGCTGTACCCGAAGTGATGGAGATTGACGTACCTTCCATCAGGTAGATGGCAGTGGTTTTATCAACAGCAATCAGCGAGGCATTTGCCGGGACAGACACCGCCGATACCACTGGGTTTGCCGTACCGCCAGCAGGGGCGGAGCCTTGGGCTACAGCGCCGTTGGTGTATATAGCCACAGTTGCATTAGCTGCTGAAGCCGTGGTGTTAGCCACCACAATCTGATTGATCTTAAACACCGTACCGCTGGATGCGGCGTTAGGTACAAGCACTACAGCAGTTGTACCTGTGGGAGTGTAGTACGTTGTCGTCCCAATGATTGAGGTGACATTTACAATATTTGGAGAACTCATGGTATTTTTCCTTTAAACGTGGCGGACAAAAGCGCCGTGGTACAAGTTTCTTGCTTCTGTCGCTACCAAATCAGCTAGTTCAAGATCGTCAAAATAACCAATATTCTTGCGTTTCTTTTTGACATCAACATAAACAAACCAGCGTGATCGCGCTCTATGCCACGATACGCCTTTGCAACCAGACGTACTATTGGCAAACAATTTACGATTACAAGCATTTTCTGAACCATTAGCAACACGCAAATTTTCAATTCTATTGTCTGCTGGATTCTGGTTAATGTGATCTAACTGCTCCGGAACAACCCCGTGATGATACAAATAAATCAGCTTGTGCATACACCAATGCTCACCACGAATTGTAGTTGCGCCGTACCTGTAGTTACGAGCGCCTGTTGGTTTTGTGCCAACTACAGCACCCGCATAGTTACCGTTACCCATTGTTGAATGGCGACGAATTAAATTACCGTCTGCACGGTAGTCAAACATCTCCTTCACCATTTCTTGGGTAAGCGCCATGATGGTTCCTTAGAGACCGAAGATCATTGAGAAAGCGATTGCTTGGCCTTTAGTAGCTCCGCCAGTTGCAGCAGCGTTACTTGCAAGCAGTTTTACAGTACCGGCACTATTCTTAAAATACAACTTTTCATCAAGCGTATTGAGCGCTAGCTCACCAGCAACAAGATTGCCAGAAGTTGGAGCCGCAGAAGCTGTCGTGCTGTAGTACAGCGATATTGGGGTATAGCCTGTTTGTGCCATTAGAAAGTACCTCCTGAGATTCCTGCCCACACGGGAGCACTTGCACCCGCTGATGTTAATACCTGGCCTGCTGTACCTGCTGCAGTGTATGCATGAGCAGTTCCAGTCCCATACCCTGCACCACCAGCGGTTGCCGTAGCAGTTGAGTTAGTGCCGCCGTTTGCAATGGGCAATGTGCCTGTGACTCCAGTGGTTAGTGGCAAGCCCGTTGCGCTAGTCAACGTACCGCTGCTCGGCGTACCCAAAGCGCCGCCATTGACCACAAAAGCGCCGACAGTACCTGTATTCACCCCTAGCGCGGTAACTACGCCAGTGCCTGTTGTGGTGGTTGCAGGAGCCGCTCCGGCACCGCCACCAATAACTAAGGCATTGGCCGCAAGAGCCGCCGAGGTTGCCCATGTAGTTGTCCCAGAAAAGTAGGGAATCCCACCGCTTGTCCCGGCAACCGTCAATGCCAAAGTGCCGCTGGTCGTAATTGGTGAGCCAGCAACCGAGATGATGCCACCCGTAAACGACTGGGCAACACTGGTGACCGAACCCGTACCAGCCGCCGCCCAAGTACCATCACCACGCCAAAATGTGGAGGAAGTTGCTCCGGTTCCACTGTTCAAGTTGGTAACCGGCAGGTTGCCAGAAACGTGTGTGGTAAGTCCAATTTTGCCGTAGCTTGGCGCAACACCAACGCCGCCTGTAATCAATGCATTGCCTGTGGCTATGTCAGCAAGTTTGGACAATACGCCCGTTGTGCTGGCGTAGATAATGTCGCCAACAGCGTAGCTCGTAATGTTTGTACCGCCATTGGCTACTGCCAAAGTGCCAGCTAAAGTAATTGCGCCTGATGTTGCAGTGCTTGGCGTGAACCCCGTGGTGCCAGCACTAAATGTTGTTACACCACCCGCTGCGCCACTTGAGGCCAAGGTAATTCGGCCCTGCTGGTCAACCGTCACATTTGCGTTTGTGTACGCACCCGGCGTCACTGCCGTATCCGCAAGAGAAATTGTCCCGGTGGAAGTAATTGGGCCACCCGTAAGGCCAGTTCCAGTGGAAATAGAAGTAACGCCAGAACCTGATGCAAATGCAGTCCAAGTGCCGTTGTAGCCCTCAAACAAGCCTGTTGTTGAGTTGTAGCGGATGTTTCCTAACGTAGACGCCCCACGTTGGCCGGTAGTACCTGATGGCACAACAACACCGCCACTACCCGGCAGAACTGGGTTGCTAGCTATGGCTACAGTTGGCCCTGCTGAAATGGCAATTTGGTCTGGGGTTCCTGTGACCGATGGGACGGCAGCTTGAATGGTAGTTGCTGCAGACACCCGACCATTTGTGTCAACGGTAAAAACCGGAATGTTCGTGGAGTTACCGTAAACACCGGGAGTCACGCCAGTTGAGTTAAGCTGAGTGCCACCAATCCCACCAACAGCAACGCTAAGCGTCACGTTGCTAGAGAGCGCACCGCCGCCTGTCAGACCCGTACCAGCAATCACTTGCCTAGTTATAGGCACTCCGGTCACACTGAGCAAGTCACCAACACGGATCTGGTAATTATTGCCCTGATAGACAATCATCATCAGGCTGTTTTCGTCAGCCACAGGAGCTGTTGGCAGCTGCGTAATTCGCGTGGGTATTAGGTTGCTTGGAACGTCAGACATTTAGAACTCCAAGTATCCGTCGCCGTCTTCGGTAATGATGAATTCGTCACCTGCTTCCTGTATCAAACCTGCTGGGTGGGTATTGATAGGAGTGTCAGGTCGGGTGAAAGGCAGCACGATCTGGTCAGGTGCGCGAGGTGCAAGTCGATACGGGTCATAGTCATCTAGGTCTTCTTTGCAGACCATAAGCCCTGGCGAGTTTGGATCTGGCGCAAGTTCAGCAAGCAAAAACTTGCGTGAGCAGCGCCCACAAATGGCAATGCCATAAGTAGACTGGCCAGAAACGTCAAGGTATATCATTTGGTGTATGCACCAATAGCTGGCTGGATGAAAATTGGCGAGCCATCGTTGTCACCGTCCCAAGCGGTTTGACGGGATGCCATGTATTTCTGTTCAAGTATTGGAATCAAATTAAGATCCACTTGAGCCGTCTCTGCAGCCATCTTGGCAGCTAGGCCATTCACAATGGCTTCCAACCAGCGCTGAGGCACCTCAACGTCTTGCTGTAGGTTTTCAGTGTCCATGATGTGGCGATGCCGCCAAACAATGAGTTGGGCTTGCTCAGCGCCGGCAAATGGTGCTGGCCAGATGTGCATCACAGGCTTTGGAATGTCCCGCTGAAACCAGTAGCTGTTGGGCCGACCAGGGAAGACCTTGTTTGACTGAGCAACGTAAGTATCTCGATTCAACACGCCAAAAGGTATTTCTTGCGGCATGTTGCCCAGCGTGATCGCCGTATAAAGGATTGGACTAGCCGAGGTGATCCTGAAGTACTGGTACGCAAGAGCTCCGGAGATGTCTGTCCAAACTATATCACCAGCAGCGGCGGTTACCGATGAGCTGCCTACTGTAACCCACGTTGTGCCCGTTGTTGAGACTTGGAACGTGACGTTGACCGAGGTGCCAGACCATTTAATGCCAATGGTGTCTACCACCGTGGCTGAGCTAAAATTTACAGTGTAAGAAGTGCTAGCCGTTACAGTGGTGCCGGTTACTGGCTGAATGACTCGATAGTTGGCATTAAGCACCTCAATCGTACCAACGGGCAACGGAATGAGGGGCTGGTTTTCGTAAAACGGCAGGATGAGTTTTTCAATGCACCAACTCGGAGTCTTGACATTTGCCATGTCTGACAACTGCAAGTAGAGAGACTCTAGTGCATAGGTCTGCATTTCAGCAGTAATGGCCTGCGCAGGCAAACGGCAACGCCTAAAGGCATGGTCAACTACCTTCAACGCATTGAATGTTGTGCCGCTTACATTGCCAGAAAACGCCATGCTAGCTCCGGGTTGGGGTCAAGTGGCCGCTGTTTCAGCACGCCCGGAAGACTAAATTATAAACTCAAATCAGCAATTTGGCCTTGTCATGCCGCCTTTTTTCATCGGTGTCTTTTTGGACGCACCGCCACGAGCATAGTTGCTTGGATTTTCCATCCCAGATTTGCCATGAATCCCTTCGGCTTTTTCGCCTTTCATGTACATGGCAGGGCTCTTGGCCTTGATCTTCATTTCTTTAGCTTCTTCAGCTTTGCTTTCTTTACCCATAAAAGGAGAAATTTTAGTAGCCATACCGCCACCTCTTTTAAAAGTTTTGCCTTTATCGGCGTTAGAAAAGTCTTTACCTACGGACTGCGGGACACCAACTTTTTTGGCAAAGCTCGGACTGTGAGCTATTGCCTCCATAAAGTTGTGTTGAGCTTTTGATGAAGAAGGCATTTAGCAATTTGGATTTTTAGCCATGCCGCCTTTTTTCATGGCAGAGTTTTTCATCATTTTGCCATCAGGCATTTTGTGCATTGCACCGCCCTTGTTCATTGGAATGAGCGGGTTCATTGGAGCCACAGGCATTGCACGACGAGGTGCACGCACACTAGACTTTTGCATGATCTCTTCGCGTTGCATCCTAGGAGTTTCCTCCTTCTCATGCATCATCATGGCTTTGCGGCTTGGGTAGGTTTCCCCTGTGGCTTTCTCCATCACCTTGCCACCCTTGGCCATCTTGGTCATGGGTTTGCCAGGGTGCAAGGCTTTCTCATGCTTATGCACAGCCGCAGCAGGAGTAACCTTGCCGCCGAAACTAAACTCTTTAACGTAAGTGCAGCCCATGTTATTTCCTTTTACGCGCTTGCGTAGGTCTTAATACACTCAAGAACAATAGTGTACATGTCACCGGCTGAAGCATCAGAGGTGGTAAATAGTACATTCCCATTCACACCTGTCCCGCCGTTGTTTTGTAAGCCACCAAAAGACGAAAAGTCTAGAAGGTAGTTTGTATTCTGAGGAACTAGCCACGCAAACACATCAGTAGATGCATCCCAAAGGATACGTACTTCCATACCATGCGTAGTCGCCCAGATTTTGTTGATTTTTACCCCATTGCACGCTAAATTAAATGCATTTCGTGCAAGAGTGGTGACATCAATCTTTACGACAGCTGTTTCACCAGTGCCATCGGAAATGTTTGTAAACTTGGCGATGAACAGCCGTTCACCGTCAAGTAGAGTTTGTGAAGCTACTGCGTCAGCCATGTTGATCTCCCGATCAAACAGCAGCGCTGAATGGTGTAGCCTCTGTGCCGGTGCCGGTCAAATTGCAATGTACCAAAAACAACCCACTGGCGATATCCGTGATGTAGATTGTATCGCCCTTGGTGCCGCCTTTAGTGGTGCCGTTTAGAGTAATAGTGTCAGATGCGGCAACGGTTTCAAAGCCGACTACCGTATCACCAGCGTCTTGCAACATAAGTGCACGACCTGCCATCACATCAGTTGCATTTGCCACTTGGACAACGTAGTTGTTGCTAGTGACCGTGGTTTGCACGGCAAAATTGTACTGATTGCCACTGCCAGTAGCAGCAGGCAATGTAACTATTGCCCCAGCAGCCGCATTAAACAGATTCAAACGCCCAGCATTTGCTGCGCTAGTGGCTGTAGTTGCAGCCGTAATTTGAACAAGTGAGCCTGAACCAGTGATAAAGCCGTTTAGCGATGTGACTGGGCCGGTAAAAGTCGTAGATGCCATGATGTTTCCTTACATGCAAGTGTAATGCGTCCGTCTGCATGTCGTCAGCTTGAGGCTAAGCTGTCAGACGCATTAAAACTACCTCCATAACCCCCAACCTTGTGAGTTGAGGGTTAAAGCCGTAGTCTTAGACTCCAGCGGTGCCGTACAAACCGCGTGGGTCAGTCCAACCCACCGTGTAACGCTCAGTGGCTTTGTAGCGCATGGAGTCAGTCTCAAAGTCGCCTTCCATAGACTTCTCCAAGCCCCGACGCATCAACAGCTTCAGGCCATCCTGTGCATCAGTCTGGATCCACCAAGCGGTGGTAGATGTGATACGCGACAGATTGCCTTGACCTTCAGCCAGCAAGCCCATGGACTTGACCGGGTTGATGTCATTGTCAGCCGTGCCGGTGCGCAGAACAGACTTGAGCAGAACTTCGGCCTGGAACACATTGCTGGGTCCAGAAACGATCTTCTTAGGTGTCAGACGGATACGCTTGCCATTGTTGTCAACAGCGTTGCGGATCTGAACCAACTGTTGCTCAAGCGAGGTCTGCGACAGTGCAGCAGCGGTGCTCAACTGATTGCTAAACACACCATTGACAATCGGGTGTGAAGTTGAAATCAAAGAAACACCGTCACCACCCAGATACGCGCTGTTGAAGGCACGATTCAGGACATTGGCGGATAGAGTTTCTTTAGTCTCAATCAGCGACTGAGCCAAGTGCTTGGCATAGGTCTGACCAATGCGGATGTGGTCGCCATCTTCAACAAGCACCTTGGTCAAAGCAAAGGCAAGGCCATACACTTTGTAAAGGTAACGCTGAATGAAGAGCACACCACCGCTTTGGTAGGTCACAGCCATGCCGTCAGGCAACTCAGGAGCCGCGCCGAAACCGTACAGGACGGGTTCTTCGTGGTAATTCCGAGGAATACCTTTTTGCTCACGGAAGACCATCTTCCATTCGTCAGCACGTTGCTCGTAAATGCCGTCGAACACCTCGTTCATTATCGGCTCAACAACCGACCTAAAGTCGGTACTTCTCATTGGGGTAGCCATGTTTTAGCCCTCCTTAGATTGAGTTGACAGCAGCTTTGTAGATGTGCTCGTTGATACGAACAATAGCTACAATATATGCATCTGTCAGGGAGTCGTTGATTTCGCCAGCAAAGCCAGTCAACTGGAATTGACCAGAAGTAGCTTGGATGACGCCGATTTGGGTGTTTGACAAACCCGTTGAGGTAGAGCCACCCGGTGAAGCCACCGTCCAGTCCATTTCCTCACCAACGGCAGTTTGCATTGTCGTGGTGCCAGGTGTACCCGGATTGGTGTACTGCACTTCAAACAAAGTTTCTGGATCGTCGTAGACCCAAGCCGTAACATCCGTTGCTGTAGTGCCGGTAGGCCAGAACGGTGATATGGTGGGTTTGCCCAAAGAATCGGTGTATTGGCAGCCGGCAAAAATGCCAAGCAGCAAAATACCATCAACAGTACCCGAACGAGTACCATCAGACGTGCCGAGTTGAACAACGCCAGCGTCCACCAGCTTTACAGGGTCGCCCTGAAAGATGTTGGCAGCATAGCCGCTCGCGATAACATAGGCTTTGGGACGAATTTGACCACTGTTGTGGAAACTAGCCCTAAAACCAAAGGGTGCGCTAGTCGAAGACATTAGCTTTCTCCTAAGATGGTTAAAAGTCTGTCAAGCAAGATCAAACTGAGCTTGCCGCTTTTGTCCCAATTCTGTATTACCGTCGCCCAGCGTCAACTTCGATTTAGATGATCGTGCTTGTTGCTCCAAGAAATCAGCCGTATCTGTGAGCTTTTCCTCTTCGCGCAGAGGGGCATCATGATGGGCTTCGCGCATGTACTTTTCATACAGGCTCATGGGCAACTTAAACGCAAGCATTTCATTGACCCCAATGAATCCTGCCCAATCACCTGTTTTAAGGGTGGCGTATTCCCAGCCAGGAACATCTTCTGGCTTGATGGGCTGATAGCCCAAGCGGATACGTGTTTGGATTGAATCACGTGGGTTCGTCGTTGTTAGCCAGCAAGGATGCCAGCCGGGCAGCTTTGGTAAATCAGGTAACGAGGACTGAAAAAACTGTTGACGGAACATTTCAACTCGCTCATCATCGGACAACTCACGGTTCTCAGTCGCCGTGCGGTCTTGCACAGCGCGTTGTTCGCGGTTGTCACCAGCGGATTTCTTTAAGCGTTCGTCGGACATATTCGCTCCTTTCAGCGATTAGGGGGATTATAACCCCGTTTTCAAAAAATAAAATATTTATGCTTGACTGCGTTGATTTCGGTCGTATTCTGCGTATCGAGCAGCGTATTTCTTGCGCAAAATGGGGTCATCCCACACACCAGCCTCAATCAGAGCTTGCTTTCGTTCTGGACTGATATAAACCTCGTTTCGAGTTGAGGTTGGCGCATGTTCTCGGCCAGAGCCAACGGCAGGGCCACCTCGAGCAACTCGTGTTTCGGTCTTAAACCGCTCCGGCAATCGGCGAGCGGCACGACGTTTGAGTTCTGTCCAGTATTCGTCAGATTTGGAGTCATATCCGTCTTGGTGCAACGATTTGTCAATCGCCAAGACAATTGCGCTCTCCTCATCACGCCCATCAGAGTCATACCAAGGGTTCTCAGCCATGAATTCTTTTGCATGACGCATGGAAGTTTCATCAAGTTGCGCTTGCGGCTTTGGCTGAACTTGTGTTGCTTGCGCCTTGATGGCATTCAGTTGATTGAGTTTGGCTAGTGCTTGATCCCGATACCTCAGCGCCTGCGCTACATCAGCACCGTTGCTTGACTCAACAGCCTTGGCAATGACTCGGTCTGACAATTCAGCTTCTTCTTGCGCACGTCTGATATGTGCATCAATGTTTTGCAAGTCAGATTGGTGAGCACGCTGCTCTTGCGCCCCCATACGGCGTTCTAGCTCATCATTGCGTTTGCGGAGGAAGTCTAGTTCCGTTTTGTCGCGGGTGATGGCCTTGTCTTTGCGGTCACGGCGCTCAATTTTCTCTAGCCTACGGCGTTCACGGATTGCTTCTCGCTCAGAATCAGTGCCACTGTCTTCGTCAGCCTTAATGCGGTCATCATCTTCGTCAGCATCGTCACGTTGTGGTTTGTCTTCCACAATGACAATATCTTCCGTGGTCTTTTTAATGTCCTCGTCTTGCTCATTCAGTGTTTCAGCCATTTCTCATCTCCTTTCAGATGAATGCACGAATGGACAACGGATCGACGTTAACTCGCCCGATGATGTCCAAGTCATTAAAGATTACAAACAGCGCCGATTCGCCATTTGACATGGGAACTTCCCACCTATCACCACCATACTTGGCAACTCGCACATACTCACCTTCCTCGCACCAAGAACCCTCCGGCCAACTGGCCATAGTGTTACGGTTCTTAAACGCCAAAGGGCCAATTGAGATGACTTTGGCTACCTGAGTGTTCCACTTTTCAGTGTCTCGGGAGCCAACATCCAAAATAATGCCCGAAGCAGTACGTTGTTTGGGACTACGAATTTGTACCAGAACACGGCTCCCAAAAGGCTGAATGCCGGCTTCTGCAGCCGGAAAAGCCTCTGCTAGTGCGTCCTCATAAGTCATTGCCACTGTTTTTCTCCTCTTCCAAAATGTTAAAAAGTACATCTAACGCTGCGTCATAACCGGATACGACGCCCACGCGATAGCCGTACTCAAAGCTATCGCGGTTTTGGGGACGCTTGAGTGATTCAAGCGCAAAACTAGCTTGCGCGGCTTTAAGCCGATGCAATAAAACGTCTTCTATTCTCACGCAGGCGTCTTTGGCATTGCGGGTGGTGCAGGCAAGGTCTGGCCAGTTACAGGCTCTCCTGCCGCCATGCGGTGGTGTTGCTTGACTGCGCCGTTATTCATTGGGACTGCGGGGGTATTGTTCATTTCGGTTTCTCCTATGTGTCAAGCGCCGGGATTGACGCCTGTGCCTGTTGAGACGGCAAACTTCTCGCCTGTGGCTAGCTCGGTTGCGGCTAGACGTAGGGCGGTGTTGTTGTCGTCTGTGTTCATTTGATAGCGGGTTTGCAGTTCAACCTTTGTGCGTTCGTTCTCTGCTTGCTCTCTGAGCATTGTTTGCTGAGCATCTGCAGTCATCTGCTGTGCATTTTGCTGGGCATCTTGCTGGATCTTGGTTTGCTCCAGTTGCAACTTGGCTTGCTCCAGTTGCAGTTTGGACTGCTCAGCTTGTATGGTCTGCTGCATTTTTGCCTGCTCAGCTTGAGCGGCCTGCTGCATTTTTGCTTGGTCAAGTTGTGTGCGTTGCTGCAGTGCTTGGCCTTGCAACTGTGCATTCATTTGAGCTATCTGCATGCTGCTGTCAGGCGGCATAGGCGGCTGGGGCTTGAACTGCTGAGCGGCTTGGTCAATCTGTGCCAACTCTTGGGCAAAGCCACCAAGCTGCTGCTCAATGATTTGCTGCACCTTCAAGATCACGCCCACCTGCTGCTCTGCTTCTTTCTCAATCAAGTCTTTCTTCTGCGCAACGTCTACTGCCTCATGCGCCTCGGTCAGGTAGTAGTTCAGCAAGTGGTCGCGCAGGTGAGTGGCCATTGGGAACATGTACGTTTTGACGATAGCCGGGTTCTGGCCAAATAGCGGAGACTTTAGAAACGCCAAGTGTGTTTTGAGGTGAGCGATGTGATCTTGCCGTGGTAAGACGTAAACAGGCGTTCCCATTACGGCAGCCACGTTCTCGCTTACTGGGTCAATGTCCTCGGTGCCAGGAGCAGGTTGTAGTACATCGTCAGCACTGATCTTCAGTGTGCGCAAAAACATCTGCTCAACTTTGCGCTGGTCATACATTTGCGGCACAGTTGCTGCGCGTTGTATGATTGCTTGAGTCTGAGCAAAGCGTTGCGTCTCACTGAAAATTGCTGGGTCACTTACCGGCACAACATCCATCGGGCCGTCAAAGTCTTCAGGCTTGACGTCTAAGCCGGATGCTTGGGCTTTGATGTCTTCAATGGTTAGGTAGGCGCTATTAATCCGGTGCAGGATCTTAAAAACACGGCTCATTGAGCTATGGATGCGGGAGTGGATGCTGCTGAAGACCACCATACCCTGCTCAATAAGAGCTAAGGTTGTACCAACAGGTTGCGCTTGATTGGCATCGCTCAGCTTCTCAAAGCTGGTCTGCACAACGCCCTTACCAGCGTCAACGACAAAACCAAGCAGTTGGAACAGTACCGGGCTCGGTCCGTTGAATGGCAGTGGCATTGCTAGCTTACGCACGTCATCGATAAGCGCACCGCCTTCAAGCTCCACAACCTCAGTTGGCTGGACGTTGAGCGTCTGTCCACCAGGGCCACCCTTCAACTTGAGCAGGGTTGGGATGTTTTGAATGTGCGCTGAGTCTAGCAAGGCGCGTAGTGCGCCTGTGGCTGCACCCGACAAGCCACCAATCATGTGTGTTAAGCCGATAGGGTAAGCACCACGCCAAGGCACAAATGGGAACTCCACAATCCAGTCAAGCTCTACACGGCGCTCGTCTTCAGGCTCCCAGTTGCGGTACAGTGCCACAGCTTTGCCGCTGGTTTTGTCAATGCTGATGATGTAAGGCTCAACACCATCGCCAAAGTCTAGGTGCGTGTAGATCTCAAAGATGGTACGCAGACCGTCTTCATTGTAGGAGGTGTCCTTGCGCCCTTCAATTTTGTCATTGGCTATTGATGCCTTGCTGAAGTCTGGCTGTTCTGGTGAGCCAAGGTCAACGTCAATGTACATCCCAGACCTAACACGGCGCTGGTACTCCATCTCGGTCACGTACTGGACATGGGTCTTGCGTTCTGCTGAGTAGAAGTTGGTGGCCGCAAAAGGCAGGTACACATCATCAATGGGGATGAACTCAGCGCATGGTCGCAAGTATTGAGTGCTCCACATCATCTTGAGGTACTGAGCACCGCCCAAAGGCAGCTGCGTACTGAGTTGCTCTAATTCACCTCTGAACTCGGGCATCTGCTCAGTAGTCTGCCAATTCATAAAGTCAGTCTTGCGCTCGGCCTTGGCGACTTTGTCCTTCTCTTTTTCGCCTAAGATCTTGCTCTTGACAGGACCGCCGGGAGGGAAAATCTCCTTCATCACTCGAGAGCTAAAGTCAACACAGGCTTCCACTAGCATGGGATGGACAACCTTTGTTGAGCCAGTGAACTGAGCCCCGCCCGGTGCATCGTCACCTAAACCAGTACGGCGCAAGCCTTCCTCATACAGCTTGTCCCGCTTCTGCCGTGCGTCCTTGTCCTTGGCAACCTTGTCTAGCAGGTCTGTAACGGCGTCTTGCAAGTCACCTTGGTCAACCTCATCAGCAATGTTGGCAAAGTGCGCTTGCTTTTGCCGTTGGTCATCCTCGTTCTTGAGTTTGACCATTGCTCCACCGTCATCAGTATCCTCGGTGTCTGACTCGTCATCATCTACCTCAACGATTTCGTCTTCATCATCTTCAATGGTCAGGTCTGTATTTTTAGGCATATGCACTTTCACGTTGCGCAACTATTTGCTGAATTCGTTCAGGATCATACTCATCATCCAAGCTGGCAATGATCTGTTTGATTCTAATTGGGTCAAAATGGGTTGACACTAAGCCGCCGTGGGCAAAGCCGGGCTCTGGTTCCTGCAAACGGCGGATGATCTCTGCATCATCTGGTGAAAGATCTTTTACGCGATTGTTAATCAAGTTGCTGATGTAATCTGGATTCAAATTGCCAGCCACCTCGCGGTACTTGTTTTCGTCCACATACTTGTCTCCAATTCGAAGCAACCCGGAGTTCTGCAAGTCATTAACACCAGACCACTGACCGCCTTTCACAAAGTCTTGAACGTAGGGCAAATACTCCTCGTTAGGTGCGCGGTTGCCTTTGCCTTTGATTTGGGTAATGCTTTCTTTAAGTTCGTCTGGATAAATTTTTTCAGCTTGACGCAATGCGTTTTCCGCCGTTTGTCCTTCTTTTTCTAATTGCGTAGCTAAAAATCCAACTTTGTACTGGCGTTGCTCTGGAGTCATTCCTATTTGCTTGATTTCAACCGTTGCATGCGGAGCGCCCTTGGGATCAACCAGAGAGTACACCTTGGCCTTGCCGCTTTTGATGGCCTCCCAGCCTCCGTGGCCGTAGCTAGAGCTCCCAGCATCACCTGAAGCCTCAATCCAGTCAGGATGACCCTTGGGCGGCTCGTAGCCCCTGACTGAGTGTCCCATGGCCTCGGACTCTTGCGCAAACGATCCGGGCTGGTTGAGTTCAATCCACTTGTAGCCTTCAGGATACTCTTTGTAGGTTGGCAGTCCTTCTCGAGCCGCAGCCCTGCTAGCGTTCGCCTTGGCCGCCAGTTCTTGGTCGTACTCATAAGTACGGCGCACGGCCTGCTCCATGCTGACTTTGTTAAGTTGATCTGGGCGGATGCGTCCGGCAGTCACATCTTCGCGCAGCACGTCCATGATGTGGTCAAAGCCAAGGTCGTTGGTGAATGACGTGTACACCGGGGTCTCTGGGTTCACCTTGGAGATCCAAGGGTTCTCTTTCCCTAGCCTTATGTAAGACTCCATCATTGGCGATTGAAGCGATTTGTACTCAGCGTTGGCTTTTGCCAGATCCGTATCGCCAACAATTTTTGCTTTTTCAGCACTAGTAATCCCGTAATATATGCCGTTTTCTGGGTCTTCAATCCCAGCATTTTTCATCTGCTGTGCAAATTTCCTATCAACCGCCTCTCTGGCAGTCCGCATTTTTTGCTCAGCTTCTTGAAACTTGGCATATCGCTCCGGCATTCCTTGAATGTCACCAGCTCGATGCGTTGCAATAACCTCGTCAGAAGCTAACTCCCAAGCCTTGGCCATAGGAGATTGGCCTAGACCTTCCTCAGGAAATCCGGCTTTCCTGCGCTTTTCTTGGACATTTTCAGCACGGCGCAATTGAGGGCCACTAAACGGCTCGTGTAAGTACTCATCTAAAAGCGCAGGCTTGTGCGTAATGCCTTGCTCAGCCAGCTTACGCACTGGGTCATCCGGCGTGCCCATCTGCTTCTTGACGTAATTGGTCAGGTTGCTGTCAACCCACTTGTTGAGGGCGGCGTCTTTTTCCAAGTCCACAATGTTGCCAACAATACGCGCCCTCATGTGCTCTGGCAAACTTGCAATTGCTTCAGGAGTGTATTTTTCCCGCATTTGCCGAAGAATTTCAGTAGCGTCACTGCCGGCAGCAGTTGTTTGCCTCAAGGGCTTCAAATCCTTTTCAGTCCGCCCGGTCAGGAAGTTGCCGCCGAACGGTTTGATGACACCGGGCATCAAACCTTGCCGCTGCAAATAATCCTCAGCCATTCGTGCTGCTGTTGGCCCTAGTGCTTGGCCTGTTGCCTTAGCTCCCTTAACGCCTAGCCCTGCAATGCGTAAAGCACCTGTGCCGCCGAGCGCATTGCCTGCCGTAGTAAATGCTTTGCCGGTCGGGGTTGCGTTTAGCTGAGCACCCGGCAGGTACTCGTTGTAGAACTCAGTGGTTGGTAGCTGCGGTGTAGGGTCTGCCCTGCTACCTATGCCAAATGCACGTAGCGCAGGTAGAGCATTAAGGAACTGTGAGGGCACTTGAGACATTGCCATACGGGCCAATCCTTCAATGTCTCCTGGCAATCCTGCAGTGCCTGCTGCGTAGCCTCGGAGTGCAGATAGTGGAGCGTTGGCTGCAGCCTCACGGTCTTGCAGTGCCCGGCGGGGCTTCATCTGCGGGAATACGCCAAAGGCTGCACCGCCGTCTTCCATATGGACTGCACCGCCCTCAGCAAACCCCTCACGCAACAAATGGCGAATGTACTCGTCATTGAGCTCTTGGCTTGGCAAGCCCTCATTTTTTACGCCCAAAGCAAGGTCGTAGTAGCCGGGGGCTTGGCGCTCAGGGTTGTCCTTCTTGAACTTAGCATGCCAGTCAGGCAAGTAAACCTCAGTGGGCGTAGGAGCCATGTTGACACCTAAGTCCTCACCTTTAATCAGGGTAGGGAATCCGGGGTGCAAGTCAGGTCGATACATTGACTCCTGCTCTAGTGAGAACAGGCGGGGGCCAGCCGCATAGGTCGGCACGTTGCCGCCGAATTCAACAGGGAGCAGATAGGGTTCAGTCTCTCTAATGAGCGTATCAGTTGGGCGAAAGATCACTCCGCGTCCGCTCTTCTCGCCGCCAAGGGCAACGCCTCCCTTGCTTGGGGCAATGCCTTGGCCCATCATTGCGTCAGCTAGTGCGGCACGTTTTTCAAACGTGTCAGCCAGCTTCCAGATGCCTGGGTCACGGATGTCAGCGCCTTCGCCAAAGGTCAGCGATAAGTTGTGATTGATCTTCCCAGCTAGTTCGTCAGACAGGTTACCCTGCTTCATGGATTCAATGAACTGGCGTTTCAGCTTATCAAAAACCACAGGGTTGGTCTTGAGTTGAGTTGCTGAGCCAAGCATTGTTGTCCAAGCGGTGTCAGGTGTCGTCAGGTTCTTGAGCCTTGAGGCAGTCCCCTCGTCCATCACGCCCCACACCTTGCCGGCATAAGCTGGGTCAGCTTGGCTAAGGGCGGGAAATGGTGCGCCACCAATATTGCCGCCGCCCACACGGGTGCGGTCAGCCTGCGTTGTGGTCGTGCGCTTGAAGCCCTTCTCCATCTGCTGACCAAGTGCCTCAGATGCCTTGACCTGTTCCTGCGACTTGATGAGTGCTGCAGCAGCACGGCCAGCCTCTGCACGTTGAGCGGCAGTCAACGCTTTCTCAGCAGCAACAACCGCAGCAGCCTCACCCCCACTCAGCATACTTTTTAACAACTTGACAACGCCACCTGATTGGTAAAGCTGAGTGCTCTCAACTACATCTTCCGGCTTTATCTTGCGAGCGTTAGTGAACATGGGCGGCTCCCTACCTGTACCCATCGTGCTGTGGCCGTAAGTTACCCCTGCAAACGGGTCAACCATCAGCATCTCAGCATGGGGCTCTGTGCCTGTTTGCCTTGCGCGTTTATCAGCATAATAATCAGCAATACGTTTTTGTGGAGAAACAAACAACTCAGGTGTGTCAAGGTTTTCACCTGCATAACCTCGGTAAAACCCCTGCAACATTTTGTGCTCTTCTGGCACTGCTGGAGCAACCATAGGCTGACCGTTGCGCTCTAAGATGGTCAGGTTTTGTTCTTCGCCGGGGAAGGTGACAAAGTTGCGGGTGCCTGTGCCAGCACCTCTGCTTGTAGCGTCTAAGTATTTGATGCCGGGGATTCCTGCTTGACGCAACAATTCAGAGGCATTAACTCTATCGCTTTTTTCGCCTGCCAACCTTGTTAATAAATCAGCTCCGTTGTAAGCTGAATTCTCAACAGATTTTTTTGCCCAATATTTCATCATTGGATGATCTGATGCTTTTATTGCTGCTTGCACATAAGGTGATTGCTCATTTAACGGCTTATCCCAATCCAGCATCTTGGCGATTTGCTCGTCTGGTAGGTCTACTTTGTATAGGTTTCCACCGCCTTGTTCCTCGTATGCCTTAAACAATTTAGCCAATTTTTCTTTTGGTAAATCTCTAGCTGCAATATTTGCATTTTGCAAACTTTTTGCCTTTGCCTCTGGAGATTTATTTACTGCGGCTTGTCTAATAAATTCACCCCTTGCACCAGCATTAAGTTTTAATCCAAGTTTTTCAGCTTCTGGAGCAACATCAAATGCTTTATAAGCAAGCGTATCTTTGTAAACTTGAGCAACCCCCGGTAACTCAGCCGTATATATCCCATGCCCATACGCCTGAGCGCCTTCACCACTTCCAATCTTGCTGGCGTCAAACTTGTCAAACTTGTATGGACTGCCGTGGTACACATCCATCGGGCTAACCGTGCCCCTGCTCATGCCTTGCAATATGTCAGCGCCCACACCGCCACGTTCCATGATCCTTGGCACAGCGCGTTCAGCAAGGCGAGCGCCGGCACGCCCTGCTGCCAAAGCCCCTTGGCCAGCAAGTTTGCCGAGCGCACCTGCGCTTGGCGCTACAGCTATAGCGGCGTCAAGCACCTCAGGGCGAAACCGTGTGGTGCCGCCAAGTCCTCCAGCACCAGTGGTCAGTGGCTCGCCATAAGACAATCGGTCTAGAGTCTCACTGATTGCTGGCATATCCAGAAACTTTGCCACGCCCTGCATCTGTTGGGTGCGCTCTGGAGAATAACTCTTTGCCAAAAAGTCAGCCAATGCACCCAGCGGGGAGCTACGAGGCGTAGCACGGACTTGATCACGCGGCATAGGGGTTCACCTTGTCTTTGTTTCTAGGCTTACGTTCATCAACGTCTTTGGCTTGTGGCAGTTCAAACCAGCCGTCATTCTTGAGGTAGATAATAGCCTGAGTAAATGTGTCCACATAGTCGTCATGCTCGGCCAATGGGAACTTGGTAAGCTGTTTGAGGAATGACGCTGCCCAGCTGACGGGCTGTCCAGGGTTGCGCTTTGACTCGGGTATCCACAATAGTCCAAGCTCCAGAGTGGGTGCCGCTTGATGAGCGCGGCTTACTTTGTCGGCATTACCCGGATTATATCCTATGGCCGGCACTCTGGCTAATCTTAAATCTTGCAGCAGCGACTGCCCACTGGCTTTGGCCTCGACTAGGATCCTGTCGGGTCGCCGAGCACGAGTCGGCATTCCAGCGCCACTATTATTGTCGCCACCATACTCAGTCGTCCAGTCCTTGACCGCCTTTGTCCTCAAGTCAGGATAGCTCAAGTGCTCATCCCATGCATCAAGCAACATGCAGTGCCGCTCTTTGTTGTGCGTAAAAATGCCCCAGACTGTGCAAGCCGTCGGATCGCCGGTGGTCTTTTCGGTGAATGCACAGTCATAACTCTGAAGTATGTACTCGTACTGCGGTAGCCGGTCAGCGTGTGGCCAGAGTTCAAAGAAGTCGGTCTTGAGCAGGCCGCCGGTACTTGGCACAGGATCCTGCTGCAATTGTCCGCTTGTACCGTACGAGCCGAGCAGCTGCTTGAGTGCCGTGATCTCTTTCTCGCCAAAGCGCTCAGGGCAGATGAGCTCGCCCTTCTTTGTGCGTGGGTCGTATGGACCCAGCACCGTCCGTCGCACCTTGCCGTCCCACTCGGCAGGAATGCAGATATGCTCCCAGCCCTTGATGTCCTCGAGTATGTGGCCGCTGATGTCACGCTCGTGCAGCCGCTGCATCACCACCACCATGGCATCAGTCTTGGGGTTGTTAAGCCGTGTTGACCAGACCATGTCAAACCATTCCAGCGTACTCTCACGCATGGCATCGGACTGGGCCTCTTGAGCCCCGTGGGGATCGTCCAGCACCAGCCGAGAGCCACCCTCGCCGGTTGCCATACCTCCCGGTGAGGTAGCTATGCGGTAGCCGGTCTTGGAGTTCTCAAACCGCTGCTTGGCGTTCTGGTCGCCAGACAGTTCAAACAGACTGCCCCAACGCTCTTGATACCAAGGTGACTGCACCAAGCGCCGAGCCTTAAGGTTGTCTCGGATAGACAGGTTGCCTGCGTAACTGGCGCACAAGAACTTTGCCTCTGGCGTATTTAGCCATTCCCACATCGGCCACATGACCGATACGATGGTTGACTTGGAATGCCTAGGCGGTATATTAATTAGCAGCCGCCGAATGTCGCCACTAGAAATGGCTTCAAGGTGCTCGCAGATCTCTTGGATATGCCAGCTTGCCACAAATGGTATGCCAGGCTCAACGACATGCCATGATTGCTTAACAAAGTCATACAGGCTTCCCTCAGCCTTACGGCGGTCTTGCTCATACTTGACCATGCCAAGCATTGCTGCCGGGCTGAGAGGGGCGTTCATTGACGTTGGGCGGGTATTCTGTTGCGGATCTGTTCGCCTAGTTTCTCAATGTCCAAACAATTGTCAGCAAGCGTTGCGCAGGCTTCACGTTCCATGGCCACAGCCATGTGGGTCGCTTGGATTGCCATATTAACTATTTCTTCTCTAACTTCAGAAATAGCTTGATTAAACTCATTTTGGGTAAACAGTGTTTGCCCTTGCGAGAAAAGATTCTTTTTAAAATCATTCATTGACCCGCCGCCTTGGACAAGAGTTGTTGCATAGTATCAAGCTCTACATCACTCAGTCCCTTAAGATCAACCGCAGCAATCGGTATCACGCCACCGCCGGGTCCGCTAATCTCACTGCGAGCCAACTTAGGCACGTGATACTCAACCACGCTTTGGAACAGGTTGAATGCACGTTCAGGGTTTGGCCGAGTCACATAGACCTTGTTGCCGTCCTGATCATAAACCTGTTGACCTTTAGCATCAAGCTGCGGGGTGCCTTCAGCCACGGCATCAAGCCAGCCGGTCAATCGATGGGCATTGCCGTCAACAAACTCAGCAATCGCCAGTTTGGCGGTCAGAGTCACCTTGTTAGGAGTCCCAGGTTGTCGACCTGACCCAGCAGGACGTGTGCTTCCCGGCCTAGCACCACCGCCATTGTTTGACCCAGGCAGAGCGCCGCCTTTATCCGGTCCATCTTTTCTAGCAGTTCGTAATTGCATAATCAACCCTTTCGGTCAGATTGTCTGTTACAGATTGTACCCCATCAAAATTTTTATCCTAAAAATAACTTCACTTGCTACAAAATCTTTTACACTGTTAGAACGGCGATGTTGCCGTGACACTTGAGATGCGCCATGAAGAAGTTCCTGACCCAACTTTTGCAAGCCATGTTTGCTGCTGTTCTTTTTAGTTTTCCGATGATTTGGTACTTTTGGAACATGACCCCGTAATGTTAGTGCCTACTAACAAACATTGCACTATTTCGTCCGCATAGGGATACACACTTTGCACACTCCTAAAGGAGTGTGTGCAAAGTATGTAAGGGTATACCCTATGTTTTGCCAATATTTGCATAGTTGCACTATGCATGAACTATGCAAACTATGTAAGGGTAAACCCTAACAACCTTACTAGGGTAAACACCTAGAAAATAATGCAATAAAACTTGTTGCACGCATCAAAATCAGTTACACTCTATCCATACCCCAGCACTTTGCACAGGGTCTTAACCCAAGGACAACATCATGTACTCATCACCCGTCACAGTGACCAAATTTGTTAACGGGGTTGCACAGACCCCAACCATCCACGCCGCCAGTAAGGGCGGCTACATCCTCTGCGTCAATGACGCAGGGGTCTCGGGTTACTCTGACAGAGTAGCCCGTCGGTCAACCAGTCTAGCCACCATCGTGGCAAATTGGTTTGATCTGGGCGGCGAGGGCGGTAACGCCCGTGTCTATCACGCCGATGGCTCCCCGCTGTCGGCAACTGAGCTAGCTGCTGCCCGTGAGCAGTTGGGAGAGATGGCATGAGAACGCCGGGACAAGTATGGCCCCCAATATCTGTAACCACTGGCGTCATTGACGCTGATGGTTACGACTCGGCTGGCTTTGACGCGCAAGGGTTTGACCGCCTTGGTGCTAGCCACGATGGACATTTTGACGCCGAGGGCTATGACGTTTGGGGAATTGACCGCCAAGGGTTTGACAAAACTGGTCGCTACGCAGCAGGAGATTTTTTATGATTAATTTGACCCCCCACGCTATCACCCTGCGGACGCCTGCTGGTGATGTGACATTCCCACCTTCGGGCCAGCTTGCCCGTGTTTCCACCATTGCTACGCTAACAGGCGAGGTGGTGGCAGGTGTTTCTGTTGTCCGCAACAGCTATGGCCCGGTGACGGGTCTTGTGCGCGACGACAACGGCGTCCCGCTGCCCTGCATCGTCAGCGGAATGGTCTTGGCTGCTCTGCCGACCGGCACGGTCAATGTTTATGCTCCAGCAACGGGCGCTACAGCCATCCGTAAAGATGGTCAAGTTATTGCCGTCACTGAGTTGGTGGCAGCATGATCGCCCCAACCAAGGACACCATCATGAAATACCAAATTTGGCAAGACAACAAAACTTCTGTGGAATTTGAGTCAGATGCTGACTCTCTTAACGATGTTCTGGATGAGTTCTGTGGCGAGGCTGGCTACCTTGACCATGCTGACTACTGCAAAATGATGGGGCTTGAGTCTAGTCCCTTCAACATTGAGCCAGTTCCAAGTAATGATTCCTATAACGATGAGCTTGACATTTGCTCGGCTTGCAACGGATCTGGCGAAAGCAATTCTGAGGAAGCTGTTTGCTTTAAGTGCAACGGGAGTGGAGAATGCTAGACCATGACATTACTGACAAGATTCGGCACCTGATGTCCCTTTATGGCTGGTGCCGTCAGGAGGCCATGGAATACTTGTACTACGAACCACATGACCCAACTGACTGGATAGATAGCCAATGGGAAGGGGAAAAGCATGGACACTGAATATTGTTGCGAAGCACGGTTTAAGCCGGAAATGGGGGCGGAGGTGGAAGACGGGCAGGTTGTCATTGACATTAGCAATGAGGGTCCAGAGGAGGGATTCACATACGATGACCTTGATCAAGGTAAGTGTCAAGCCTGGGTCTGGGTGACAGTAAGTAAGTTTGTTCCTAAAGATGAGTTCAGTTCTAAAACCTGACGCTTGGCATCCTCAAAGCCCCAGCCAACAATGACTTGATGGCCAATACCTTTGAGGTAAGCTATCCAGTCCTTTTGAACCGGTGACACCACGCCGCCGGTGCTGCGCTTCATTTCTATCCAGCATATCCAGGCAGGGATAAAAAGGTCAGGAACGCCAGAGCTAACTCCTTCAGCCTTCAAAGAAATGCCTTGGCCAATACCTCGATAACCGCCATTTGGCACCGCAAATATACGAACATCAGGGTAACTTCGCCGAAACCATGAGACTAATCTGACCTGTTCAAGGTGCTCACTTGGTAAAGAATCAGACATTGGCTAGACTCCATACTGAATTAATAATTTTCTTCTTTTTGACAATTTTTGGCTTACGATTTAACTTTTCATACTGTTCAATCGTATTCTTCCAGTCAGGTGACAAGTTGTAAACCTTCTCATTACATATTACGATACTAAAAATACAGGCGCGTTGTAAGCACTTGTGTACATTAGTTAGTTGAATCATTGGAAGCTGCTCAGCTACCTGTCGGTAAGTCATTGGACCCTGAGCGTTAATGATGGCGCAAATGGCGCGGATTTGTTTGCCAATCGTTGCCATTAGAAGGGTACCTCCCAAACCCAAAAACTACACTCACCGGGCTCGTTAGCAAATTCCTTTGGCGGTGCTTCATTAAATTGTGAGCAAACCCCGTCCTTAGTGTAGTGGTCGCACGTCGTGCAGACTTGCGGCACTGGTGCATTTAATGTAGCCCTATAAGCTGTAACAATTTCTGGTTCAGGGTGTCTCATATCCATGTCCTTTTTAGTATAGTGAAAAACTTGCCTTCTTTTTTGAATTCTATTGATAATGGTTTTAAGCCCTCAGTCATTTGCTGCGCCATCTGGTGCAGGTCAGCGGTGCCATGTTCCAGCGTGACCTCGGCATGATGCGCGATTTCAGTTAGTAATCGGCGCGACTTCTCCCCTGCATACCCGTCGTGCGTCACCGCCAAGTACTCAGTAACTGGCAGATCTGATAGGCCGCCATAGTACGTGCAACTGAGCATTTCTTTGCCGCTAGCCCTGCTGATGTGCTTGCGCCATGTCCAGCTACTGACCTCCATGTCCACGCCTTCCACGCCCATGATGTCATGATTGTGTAAGCGTAGCGCTGGGCGCTCGGGCTCGGGGAATGCCTCACCGCAAGCTGGGCAAACCCTCACGCTCAGATGGCAGATCTCCTGACAATGGTCGCACACCTTTACTGGCGCTTCGCCCTGCTTCTCACCCTTTTTTGGTGGCGGCTTCACGGCGGTAATGGGGCCATGCTGTTCAACTACGCCTGCAAAGTCTAGGACCAGGCAGTCAGTTTTACCGGGCGCGATCCGCAGGCCACGACCCGCCATTTGTACGTACAGGCCGGGTGACATAGTAGGGCGCAGCATGGCGATCAAATCAATCCCAGGCGCGTCAAAACCCGTCGTTAACACATTGGCATTGGTTAATGCTGTAATTCGCCCTGCCTTGAAGTCGGTCAAGATGCGGTCACGCTCATTGGATGGTGTATCTCCGGTCACGCATTCGGTGGTGATGCCCTCGTTATTCAATGCCTCGGCAATATGCTGGGCATGGGCAACCCCAGCGCAAAACACCAGCCAAGACTTGCGGGTATGCCCCAAGCGCACTATCTCAGCGGCCACCAGCCGGTTCTTGTCAATGGTGTCCACCGCAGCCTGTAACTCAGCTTCAATGTATTCCCCGCCACGCTTATGCACCCCGTCCACCTCCAGCTTGGTACGGGTCAGTTTAGAGCGTAGGGTTGATAGAAACCCCTTGTGAATCAATTCCTCAATGCTAGTAGGTTGAATCAGCGCGTCAAAAATGGCTGGCTTGTCGGTGATGTAACCGTGTCCTAATCGGTAGGGGCTAGCGGTTAATCCTATCACCCTCACATTTGGGTTTGTCCGATAGATGTCCGATAGAAGTGTCCGATAGCCGCCTTCGTCTTTGTGGCTGACTAGATGACAATTATGTACAGCTATTCCATTAGCGAAATAAGAAGGATGTCCACTGACTTGAAGGTTGAATACAAGTACAGGGCTTTCTCGTTTGATATGCGATACATGCGCCACCCGAGGCCCGCAAGATATTGGTCTTTTTTCCTGTCCTGCATTTTCCTCTCTTCGCTGCCGTGACTCCCCCCATCCAATTCGATGCAAATCATCTTTTCCGGATAGCAAATGTCCACTTTGTACGCATTCGGATATGTCCCGTTCAAATGTCCCGCTTTGGTCTTGATTGCATATTCTGCTATCCATCCTTCCCCCAACGCATGAAGCAGTGCTAACTGTGGCAAAGGCAGCAATTGCCCGTTTCCTCCACGTTGAATAGGTTGATGCCTGATTCTTTTCAAAGTTTCCCGCATTCGTTTGCGTGCTTCTGCATTCAGCACCGTCGGGTGTGATTTCTTTGCACACTTCACGGAGCAATGATTTTGCTTTTTCCAAAATGGTTCCGACATTGCTGAAATTACTTTTCCGCTGTCGTCTTTTTTGATCCAAGGTCTGAATTCTGCTCCACAGGCTGGACATATCTTCAATGCGGAAAAGATGCGTTCCGACCTCCAATTGTTCTGCCTTTTGCCATCCACAGTCAGTAAAAATTGGGTGATTTCCGGTACATTCAAATTTTGTTCCATCATCAAGTTCCACAAGTAAAGTTTCTAAAACATTACGGCAGCTAACGGCCTCTACCGTGCCAACTCCGCGTGTATTAAATACTAAGTCATCGCACCTCACTTTGTCAATGTCTATTTGTCCTTTTGGTGTTGAAATCTTGGTTCCAGCAACAAAGCATTCATCAATAACAACCAAGTCAACGTGGCCAATTTCTTTGGATTTTTTTCTGACTGATTGAATGCCAGCGAACGTAATTGGCTCCCCAAGTTCCTTCTGGCGCAACCCGGCAGAGTAGATGCCCATTGGTGCATTCGGCCAGTGGTAACGCATCTTGTCGGCGTTCTGGCTAATCAGTTCACGGACATGGGTCAGCATCAGAATGCGCGTCTCCGGCCAGCTTTGCAGCGCGTCTTTGCACAAGGCGGCAATGATGTGAGATTTGCCTGACCCTGTAGGCAGGACAAGGCATGGGTTGCCCCGATTACCTGCCTCAAACCAAGCGTAAAGCTGGTCAATGGTGCGGGTTTGGTAGTCACGAAGCATGGATAGCCTCAACCTGTTGAATCCTTTTGCCGATCCACGCCATCACTGGCACTGCCATGCTATTGCCTAACGCCTTGTACCTAGGGCCATCAGGTGTTGCCTTGCCCTTGTGTTGGATGTCGGTGTAGCCGTCAGGGAAGCCCTGCAGGCGCTCACATTCCGTGGGGGTGAGGCGGCGGACTTGCATGGTTTGGGTCATCACACCATCATGGCGACCACCTTGACCGCCATATTGGAGAGTGCCAGCCATGTCTACACTTGCGGTGAATTCTTCTGACCAACCAATTGGTTGCGCTACCGCCATCGTTTGATTTTTAACCAGTGTGCCGCTTAGATCCGCAGGATTTCCGATTGGGTCAAGTGCTAATTGCCAAGGGAACGCCATTGCCTGCGCTATCGTGTTATCAAATACGCCACCTGCGGCACAACGTAATGCGCTAACAATATCTGATGTAGTTTGGTTGTAAGCATCAAATGCAATCGGCTGCGCTACCGCATGATGATCTGTTCTTGTGATGGTGAACATTGGGTCACCTTCCTCACCATAGCCACGGCCAATACGGTTTCCTCTACGATCATCAGATGGTCTGCTTCTGATGTTCATTGTGTCAATTGGGATCGGCTGCGCCACACCATGCACCCCAGTTGCGTTGAGCGTGTACATCGGGCCGCCATCAGTAAAACCATCACCGTTGCCACCATTCTCAGGCTTGCGTCCTATGGTGTTCTCAGCAAGAGCAATTGGCTGCAATACAAATGCAGGGTTTTGAGTTTCTCCACCACCGCCTGTATTTTTAGTGATGCAAGATGACAATGAATCTTCCCTGATGCTACCAATCGCTGGCGTAGAAAAAGTTTGCACAGGCACAAACATGGGACATCCCGCATTGACATGCTGATTTTCTAATCCTTGTTTTGTGCCAAAGGTTGTGTCTAAGGTGCTGCTAATCTCAGCTGGCCAACTTACACACTCTTCGTGGTTGTTACGACTGACTGATACAACTTGTGAATCGTAGTTGCCGTTGTGTCCTATTCCTCGTCCCGGCACTCCTTTGTCAAGGGTTCCTGCGACATCGTAGTCACTGACAGGAGCGCCTGTTCCAATGCTAGGGGCAACACTTTCCCTCTTTTTTCTGCTCGGCGCAGGATACCCGCACAGGCTATGGCGCTCAAAAAGAACCGCTGCGGCAGGTCGCCAGTTTCCAAGATATCCGACAACAAACACGCGACGCCTTCGCTGGGCCACTCCGAAGTACTGAGCGTCAAGAACCCGGTATGCGAACCCATACCCGAGTTCCCCCATCCCTCGAAGGAGGGAGGCAAAGTCGAGTCCTCCGTTAGAGGATAAGACGCCGGGGACGTTCTCCCAAACCAGCCACTGGGGCCGATACTTTGCAGCAATGGCAAGGTATGTAAGCATGAGGTTGCCACGAGGGTCATCCAATCCCTTTCGGAGTCCGGCGACACTGAATGATTGACAAGGAGTTCCTCCGACGAGAACATTGACATCTGATTCAATTGACCACTCCTTAAATTTAGTCATATCACCAAAATTTGGCACATCTGGGTAATGATGCGCTAGCACTTGGCATGGAAACTTCTCAATTTCCCCAAACCCAACTGGCGTCCAACCGAGCGGATGCCATGCAACTGTTGCGGCTTCAATGCCAGAGCAAACGGACAGATATTTCATCCTACTATCCTTCCGTCAAATTCCTTCCGCAATGCCATCACTTGCGGGTCAGCGTCCACGCAGGCCGCAGCATTGGCCAACAATTCTTTGGAGCCATACACCCCTTCACCTGGCTCACCGTTGGCAATGCTTTGCCCGTTGATCTCATAGATTGCTACCCAGTCAAGACCTTCAATGCGTTTCCACGGCACCAAGTCAGGATGGATAACGTGAGACTCGCAGCCTGTAAGCTGGGCATCCAACGGCACAATGGCATCCCACTTGGCACAGTGCCAGGTTGAATCTGACAATGGCGTAATGTGAGCGCACGTGCGACAGTTGACCTCTTTGGTGGTCTTGCTACCGTGGCACATATCATGCGCTGAACATTGGCGGCATTCATACCATGTTGGGTCAGTGCTGATGGGTGGTGGCAATCGGTCAGTCAGAGCCAGCCGCTGACCTTTCTCAATTGCCTTCACTGCATGATCACGGTCATACTCCAGGCGCTCGGTGTAGATGCGGTCATCGTCTTTGCAGATGGCCACATACAAAGCACGTTTCAACTCGGTGCCGTGCATATAAACCTGACATTGTGTAAAGTGCATGGGTTTACTCTTTGCCACGCCATTCTTCTCTAGGTCATTGAATGACTTTAGGCTATGGGTTTTGAACTCCAAAACGTGTTCAGTCTTTGGCGCACCGGGTACGCCCTTGCCGATACCGTCTAGGCTGCCGGATACATGACTGCCAAAGTCAACCCGGCGCTGGGTTCCTGACACGCTCATGCCAATGGCCCTCAAGTCGTTAATGATGGTGGCCTCTTCATTAAAGCCGCGCCTAAAAAGTCGCAAGATCCTGCCTTGGAATTTTTCTTGCACTGCCCACCTGAATGACAGCCAAAGCCAGCGTTCGCAGTGGTGGCCCAAAGTGCTACACCCCATATGAGCTCGGGGCTTCTCAGTCCTTGATTGATGGGCTTGGTCAATCAAGGAAGTTATGGTAATCTCTGGCTCTGGAATATTCATGTTGGTGGTTCCTGTTGTATGTTGCTATCTTGACCCCGCCGTCACAAGCGGGGTCTTTTTTTGCTTACTTCTTAATCCAAGGTGGAGCAGACTTGGCCGGTGCAGCACCAGCAGCAGGCCCAACTGGTTTGAACGGTGCAACAGCAGCCGGTGTAACGCCATTTAGTGCGCGGTAGCCTTTGATCTCATTGCCGGCGTACTCGCCCGTTTTGACCACCAGCTTGATGCCTAAGTTCCCGCCAATCAATTGGTCGGTGTTAGTTACCTTAGCAAGGCCGATGGCTCGCATGATCTCTCCAAGCTGCTGGCGTCCAATCTCCTCGGCCTTGGTACTAGCGTTTTTAATGTTCAAATTGCCAAACACCACGCGCCCCTGATGGGTCGGCCCTGTAATGGTGTACTTGCAGGCAATGTACTTGCCGTCACCTGCTTTGGTAGGCTTGACTTCAGCGCCCGTAATGGTAGCGTTGTACCAGCCCTCGGGCAATGGTTCAAAGTTTCCGGTGTTGCCAATGGGGAGAGTGTCAATGCTAAATTCTTCGTCGAGGAAAGCCATGATTAGTCCTTAGAAATTGTGAAAGTGGGGCGTCCAGGGGTGGACGTAATGGCACCAAGCAGGGGCAGGGTTACGGCGTCAGCCGCAGCACCCCATGCCTTTGCATTGATCTCGGGCTTCCAGCGAAACAAGCTGGAAAGGTGTTCGGACAAACCAGCCTCAGCGGCCAGCATCTGCAACTTGTCAGCATCAATCTTCTTGTTGATACGTCCTTCCATCTTAATGATGTAGCCGTCAACCTCACGCTTAAGAGTGCCGTCCAAGTCTTTGGGAATAGAGAACTCAGCGACCATTTGGTCTTCCAGTTCCCGGCGCTCAGCCACCGCAGTAGCCTCCAGCTTTTTGGCATCAAGCCAGCGTTGGTAAAGGGTGCTCATGGCTGCTCCTGACATTCTCTAACGTACTTGGTGATGGACGCTAGCGAGTAACCCGCTTCTTTGACATATTTGGCAAACTGATCCAACTGAGCATCATCCATCTGGTGGATTGCCATGTCTTTCATGTGTTCAACATTAGCAACCAGTTCGCCTGTCCACAAGGCAATTAGTCCGACTGAAGGCTTACTCATGCCACACCCCCAATCTTGTTGATGATCTCGCCTAGATCAGGCGCTTCCCAGGTTCCAAGTTTGCCGCTACGATCCTTGGCAAGCCATAAGCCATCAGAATCACACATCAAAGCGCGTTGGGTGTTGCCCTCGGCATCCTTCTCAACCCTCAAAGCCAAGACCTCATCAAAGAAGTAAGGCAGCGCCTGCCCGGTCTTGTTACCCGGCATTGATGGGCTGTACAGCACACGCCCCATCTCATCTTGGGTCTTCTCCAACTTGGCGGTCATAAGCACATGCTTGCTCGGAAGGTCGCGGAATGAGCGAATGATGTCAGCCATTTGCTCTTGCATTGCACCGTATGCCGCCCTCGGATCTTTGTTGATCTTCTTCTCATGGTTAAGGCAGACTTCAGCAATTTCGGAAATTGAATCTAAAGCCACACTCTTGTAGTCAGACTCCAGTACCCAGCTGTAAGCCTCACGTAAGTCTTCCATTGAGGTAATCTCAATGTAAGGCAAGTCAGCATCTTGGATGGACAGCAAACCCCCCTCAGCTGACAGAACCACTGGGTGTGGTAATGTCTTGATCAAGCTAGTCTTACCAGCACCCGCTTGCCCATAGACAAGCAGCTTGACACCATTGGACGAAATGCCGCCGGTGCGTTTTAATGATATAGCCATATGGCTCTCCTTCAGTTTGCGTTACCGTCTGGACTCAGTTCGTAACGTGGTTGCATTGTAGCACGGGTTCATGTTACAGTGTCAACAACTTTTTAACAAAAGATTGAAAAATAAATGACAGACCTCGCAAGCATCCTCGGTGGCCCTTGGTCGCCACCTCCTCAAAAGCACGTTGATGCGCCTGACATCCAGTTAAAGGACGCCATGCTGGCCGCAGGGCTAAAACCACCAGACGCCATCCATCTTGACGGCAAGTTGCACCGATTTAACTCAGGCACAAAGGGCGAGAAAGGTCACGACAAGCCTGGTTGGTATGTGGTCTTCTCCGATGGCGTACCGGCAGGGCGCTTTGGTTGCTGGCGCTCGGGTTTTGAATCAAGTTGGAAGGCAGACATTGGTCGCAGTCTGACACCGGTAGAGGAAATGGCACAGTCTCGGCGCTTGGCAGAAGCCAAGACCCAGCGTGATGCAGAGCAGAAAAAGACCAGAGAAGTTGCCGCTAACACCGTTGATCTGATCTGGTCGCAGGCAGGAGCAGCAAGCCCTGAGCATCCATACTTGCAGCGCAAAAGCATTAAGACGCATGGCGCAAGGATTACAGGCGACGGCAGACTGATGGTGCCACTTTACTCAGTAGACGGAGAACTCTCTAGCATCCAGTATATTGACCATCAAGGCAACAAGCTGTATCACCCTGGTGGCCAGACCGGCTCAATGTTTTGGATGCTTGGAAGCATGGATGATGCGACCACTCTCTACATTGCCGAGGGCTTTGCCACAGCCGCCACCATAGCGGAGGTCACAGGCCAGCCCTGCGCGGTGGCATACAGCGCCAGCAACCTAGTGCCGGTGACCGGGATCCTGAAAGAAGGCCATCCGACGCTAGACATTTGCATCGTGGCCGACCATGACGCTAGTGGAGTTGGGCAACGCTACGCTGAGCAGGCTAGCGCAAAGTATGGGGTACGCATGACAACACCGCCAGTGCTAGGAGATGCCAATGATTACGTTCAAGCAGGGCATGACTTGGCGCTGCTTTTAAAGCCTGTTGTAGCAACTGACTACCTTATTCATGCAGATAGCTTTTCAGAGCAGCCTGCACCCATTGCATGGCTTGTGAAGCATTGGATACAGGACAAGGCTTTGGTGATGGTGCATGGTCCAAGCGGTGGCGGTAAGACATTCGTGACGCTGGACTGGATGCTGCACATTGCTAGTGGAAAGACTGAATGGTTTGGTCACAAGGTCAGACCAGGCAACATGGTGTATTTGGCTGGTGAAGGTCATCACGGATTGCGAAGTCGGATAGCAGCATGGAAGCACCACAACAACGTTAGCAACTTAAATATGTGGGTCAGCAAGTCTGGTGTAGACCTCAACACCGCCGAGGGGTACCTAAAAGTGGTGGAAGCCATAAGGGCGCTCAAAATCAAGCCTGATGTGATCACGGTGGACACCCTGCACAGGTTTATGGCCGGTGATGAAAACAGCGCCCAAGACGCCAAGACCATGCTAGACGCTTGTGCTGCACTTATGCAAGAGTTTGGCTGCACCGTCATTCTCGTTCACCACACAGGCGTCAGCGAGGAAGCCCAGCACCGAGCGCGAGGCTCATCCGCATGGCGTGGCGCATTGGACATTGAGATCAGCGTAGTTCCTGCTAAGGGTGACAAGTCTATTGAGATCGTGCAGCGCAAGAGCAAAGATGCTGAGATGACCACTCCAATTTATGTTGATCTTGAGTCAGTGGCAATCCCTGACTGGTTTGATGAGGATGGCGAACCCGTCACTAGCGCAGTGATTGTCAAGGGTCAGATGCCAGAGTCTAAGCAAAAGAACAACGGAGAACTTTTTTCAGACTTTGAGAAAGCATGGTGGTCATCCGGCGCAGAAGATCGAGGAGGGGCACCGTACCTTACTAAATCAGTGATGCGTGACTATGCTGTGATTAACGGAATTTCGGCCTTCCCCAAGTCAAAAGAGAAAGGATCTAGGCGAAATTTGATTGATGGTAAAGCACCATATATCACAAAGCTGATTGAGGCCGGATTGATTGAAGCCTATGAGAACGGCTGGATCGTCATTGACCCTGGCACTGCTAGCGGCATGATGCTCAAAAAATAGTTGCAACAAACAATTTACTTGTGCTAAACTTCTTGACATGAACAGACTTACCCAACTCAAAGCTAAGTTGAGGGCCGCTCAGGCTGAACTTGCAATCCGCACCCGGACGCACAACAGTGCATCACGGGCTTATCAAAAGGTGACCGCCCACATCACCGAACTGGAGAAGAAAATTGTTGACTTGGAGAAAGTTTCAAAGTGAACTTCCAAATTACAGTGAGGCTGACTTATTGGCTTTATTGGAGGAAGAACGAACTAAACACCGTAGAGTGTCAATGTTAGAGCGTATCCATCAAAGGTACTGCACTGTGAGAGCCAACCGAGAGCGAATGGAAATATTAAAACAAGGAAAACAACCATGAAAAACTTAAACATCTTCCGCCGCCTTAACGAGCTTGAGACTGCGAACCTGCACCTGCAGGTCATGCTGAAGAGCACTCGAATGGAACTTACGGCACTGAAGAGCGGGGTGACGATCCTGCATAACGCGATACGGCCCAAGCCAAAGGCAGCGCCGACGCCAAAGCCAAAAGTTAAAACAACCAAACAAATATTAAAACAGCAAGAGTACGCACGTAAGTACTACCTCAAAAAGAAAGCCGAGAAGCTAGCGGTGGCATCATGAACCTAACGCAACAATTTAAACGGATGACTAGGCGGCTCACGCCCGTTGAGATGGCAGCTACTGAACTAGCAGAAGCTGAACTGCACAAGCTGGAAGCTCACAGTGCCGTGGAGTACGCCACCAGTGTGGTGAGTTATGAAGACGCACGCATCAAACGGTTACGTAAATTTTTAGCGGACGCGGAGAAACAAACATGAGTGACGCCGAGACAATGACTAGACGAGCCATTGACTTGCAGATCAAGCAAGCGATTGCGAAAAGGAAGTTGCGACCCGAAGCAGTGTGGCTTGCCAAATCATTTGAGGAAGCCGAGGCCAATACCAACCTGTTCATCAAAGCACAGATACTTGTTGGCGCTAAAGATCGCAACCGCGATTTGGGAAGAGCTTTTGACAGGGTAACAAACTCACGGGGGAATCGGATATGACATGGCCTTTCCCCACCCAGCTACCACCTAACCGGCCTGTACCGCCGATGCCATTTAATCCCAGCAACCATGAGGAGAGTCCACTATGAGTAACACAGGAGGCCCAGCGTTTCCGCGCAACATCCTAGACCACGGGCACGGCGTTACTACTACCCACGAATCTGGCATGACCCTGCGCGATTACTTTGCGGCGTTGGCATTGCAGGGAATATTAGCCCATGGCTACACTCGGCATGTCGAGGATTTGTACGCTTGTGACGCTTACGTCATGGCAGACGCTATGCTGAAAACGAGGGAATTGGCTATGCTGAAAGCGAGGGAAGCATGACACAACCAGAAGCCTTGCGGCTGGCTGATTGGATGGAGTGGAACGACGCCAGCATGGAAGTGCCAACACGGAGAGCAGCCGCCGAACTGCGCCGACTCCATGAGGTAAACACTGAACTGCTGGAGGCGTTGGAGAAGCTGGCACGGCTGGGGAACGGCGACCACTACGGCAACAGTGAGGGCAACATGATTGCCCGTGCAGCTATAGCTAAAGGAGAAGCCAAATGAAAGACGATGAAGTAGAAGATTTATTTGCCTACGGCTGGCTTGACACCGCCATCGCCATTGTCCTCGCGCTGCTTGCTATTGCTGCGCTGTTCTTTTTTGCGGGGTACTTAACATGACCAAAGACGACGTTATCCGCATGGCGCATGAGGCTGGGTTGCATCTGGCAACCGATGTGAACTGGATGCCCATTGTTGGCTTTGAGTACGCAGAGAAATTTGCCACCCTTGTTTCCGCTGCCGAGCGTGAGGAGTGTGCGGAGGTGGTGGGTGAGGCTGCTAAAAAGTGGTGGTCAATTCACTGTGCCACCAACAAGCACATGGAAACAACACGCAAAGCCCACGATGCCTTCTGCGCGTTGCAAGCCGCCATCAGAGCAAGGGGAAACACATGAGCCGACTACTACACGCTGCCGCCCGTGGAGCGAGGATACAGACAAAATGGAATGATTCTGTCGTGTGGCAAACAGACAACCAATTTCTTTTTATTGACACTATGCGCCACTACCGCATCCACCCGGATGACGCTCACTTGGCCTATGGCCCGATCAGCACGGCGCTGCGGGAGATGGCTGAAGATCATGGGTGGAATCTTAGCTGGCAGCATCGAGTTGCCCATGCCGCTGCGGATGATTTTTCAGTTAAATTTCATGGTGAGCCTGACTACCCACTTTTTTACTTAATCTTGGCCGAATGCTTGGCCGATGAGGGGATGTGATGACAGGATATTACTGCGTAGTATGCGGTAAGTTTTTACCGGAAGATGAGCATGGCGTTATCGTGCATGACGATGTGCCGCACCCTGTTGATATGGACTTTGGAGACGAGGAGAAGCCGCAATGACACCGCTAGTCAAAGAAATGATCAAGATGGTATCGGTGGCTGATCTTGACCCAACTCAGATGCAATGGTTTGACGTAACCGGAGCAATCAAGGAATACATTGGCTATGACCAACGCAAATACTTGCTCCACCCAGCGCCTTACAAAAACATGATGTTGTGCGGCAAGACAGCGCAGGGTGACTTTATGCTGTCAGTGTTGGCTGAACCAGCGGCAACCATTGTGACGGGTTGGATCATGAAACCAACGGGGTACAAAACCCTTGGGACTTTTCTTTTTGCTGAAGATAACGGGGAGCCAAAAGTTGGACCGGTAGACAAACCAATTGACCCGCAAGACCAGTCAATGATGTGCGCGATTGTGGCTATGTTTTACGCATCGTTGGATATGCCCGTAGAGGCTTACATCCCAACACCACACAAGGCCAACGTAAGCAGAGCCAAGCATGGATTGAGGCCTTTGTACGACTGGCACACAATAGTCATTGAGCCGCCCAAGCCGCAGGCAGAGTCTCGCGGTGGAACACACGCAAGCCCACGCAGGCATCAGGCCAGAGGCCACTGGCGTACATACAAGTCTGGCAAACGGGGCTGGGTCAAGGAATGTTGGCGGGGCAATGCCAGCAAGGGGACGGTGTTTAAAGACTACGAATTGAAGGATGCACCATGACAGGATTTAAATCAAAGCGCCAGATGGCTCAAGCCAAGCTGGACGATGACGATGCACAAGGCTACATCGCAGAGTATGGCACTTTGAAATGCAAATGGACAAAAATTACGCAGCACACATACACCAAGGAGTGTGGTGGCAAAGTGACTTTCTATCTCGGCAAACTGAGCGACCACGTATGTACCTGCGGCAGGAAAGCAGCATGAGTGACTTAAGACAAGCCGCGCAGCAGGCGCTTATTTTGCTGGATAGTGGCAATCCATACCATCAGCAGTTAGCAGCAAATATGCTGATAAAAGCGCTGGAGCAGCCAGAGCAGGAGCCGGTGGCGTATTACCACCCACATAAGGGCTTTTACTGGGCAATGCCTACGCACATTTCAGCACCAACTATTGTTGATGTGCCGCCAATGCCCCTCTACGTTAAATGGGAAGCAGCACAGCGCCCGTGGGTAGGGCTGACAGATGAAGAAGTTGCAATAGCGTCTGCTGAATTTGATACTCGGCTAAAGCTGGCGTTTCATTCAGGAATGTACAAAGCCCAAATTATCTTAAGGAAGAAAAATGATTCAACATACTGACAATTTGATAGCAGCCCTACGCAAAGCACTGGAGCAGCAAGAGCAGGAGCCGGTGTCAATGCGTATGCCAAAAGTGGGCGACAAAATTATCTGCCTAGAAGACGAAAGTCTTGGGGAGGTTGTGTCGCTGACCGCTGGTGGATCGCCAGACATTACCTTTGACGATGGGTCGCGGGGGACATATACGGTGCCTGAGTTTTTGGAATTGTTTGGCTATGTCACCGCAGCACAGCCACCCGCCGAATGGGAATTAATTAAGAACATCTTAGCTGAGTACGGGCTGGACGCCATTGCTTTTGTTGCTCAGTGGAAAGCAGCACAGCGCCCGTGGGTAGGGCTGGAGATTGAAGAGGTGCAGGACTCATACAACTCTGATTACCAAGCGCAAACCCGAGCCGTTGAAGCCAAACTAAAGGAGCGCAATGGATACTGAATACACAGAAAAAACTTACGGCGTAGACCGCTTTCTTCTTGAAGGTTGGTTTTCCATTGAAGAAATTGAGAAGCTGCTTGTGGAAATGAAGGGGAGGGTAATCACACCATCCCTGCCAGCACAACGCCCGTGGGTAGGGCTGACAGAGGAGGAGGTACAGTTTTACATAAAGAAGCACAGCAAGCTGGTCAATGCAGGGTACGACAAAATGACGGACACCAATTTGGTCGCTAAAACATTTGACAGCACCGGCTTTTACAAAGAAGTTTCAGCCGTCTTGAAGGAACGCAATGGATAACTGGCCCTTTCCTACCGAGTTGCCAAAGCCGCAGCCAAACAAGCCCATCCCTTTCAATCCAGCCAATCACGAGGACGCACCGTGGTAAAAGATGATGAGGACTTTGAACGCATCATGCATGAGCAAAAGTACAATATGAGAGACAAGCGCATTGCCAAAGCAAAGCGGGTGGGTGAACCACTGGCAGTGGTCTACTCGATCAAAGTAACACAAAGCCAGCGCATTGCACTGATGCGGCTGGGGCCACAATGGATGAGGAATCAAATTGAACGATCTGCCGAATTTTGCAGCCTGGGAACGGACAACACTGGACAAGTTTGCTTTGGACGCTTACCTGCAGTTACAGGTCCAACAAGATCAAATTGAACAGTTAAGAGGTGACCTCAAAGATGCCATTGCGGCTTACCGAACGCTCATAAAAGAACCCCGCCAAAGCGGGGTAGAAAATTGACAACTGCGTCAATATTTTACTTTACTTTGTCGCGGTTCCTCAATGCTTCTTCAATGTCTGGCCCTTGAATTGGGTTCTCACTACGATTTTGCAGCGCTTGCTCAATGTCAGTAGTCGGTGAAGTCATGTCAAATTCAGTGGCTGCGGGTGCTGGATAGATTGCGCTAGTTGTGCCCGTCACAGTGCCAGCTTCACCTAGTGTAGCCTTGAACTGCCTAGGCGCTTGCTTGGTTGCGTAGTCTTCAATCATTTGTACGGCTGCAGCTACTTCATGCGGGTCTTTAGCCATCAGCATCTCAGCCATTTTTTCAGCACGTGCTTTAGACATCTGGCCAGATCTGATTGCACCCATAACTAGGTTACTCAACGCACCGCTAAAGTTTCCTGTGGCTGCTTTTGCTGCACTTTCAATCATCCCAGTGTCTTCGTCTAAAGACTTGCCAAGTTCAGTACGTCTAGCGGTTGCCGAATTACCTAGAATTTTGTTTGATTCTCCAAACAACTGTGACTCACGCATTAGCGCAGCCTTATATAGTTCAAAATCGGCTGGATTGTCAAACAGCGTTGCTAATTTCTTTTGCATATCTGGAGAGCCAATGACACGTTGCGCCGTATTTGGATTGTTAGACGGCACCATGATAGTGTCATAAATGCTGCGTGCAACGCCAGTCCTAAATGCATCTTTTTCGCCTGTTCCCATTGCATCAACCATCTTTTTGACTTGCTCATGGTCAAGATTCTTAAACTCATCTCTGCCCATACGCAAGGCATCCAAAGTTTCCAAGTCGCCGGCGTATGTTTGCCGGGCAGATTTATAGGCAGGTACGTTTTCATCAATCGCATTGACAAATTGCTTGCGCAAATCTCTGAGCGCTGAAGCTTCTGCTGTGCTCATGCCTTTGCCACGGAACCCGGAGTCAATGGTGGCATCAATACCACGCTTGATGTAGTCTAGTGTCCGTACATCAGGCAGCTTGACTAGATCCAATATCTCGGTGCCATTGGCATCAAATCGACCAGACGGTTTATAAATCTCAGGCAATGCAAACTTCAGTGGATCTTCACCTTTGAGTTTTGCTGTCTGAGCTTCTGTGTCAGCTATAGCCCGAGCCTTGTCAAAGAACGCCTTAAATTGCGGGTTTTTAAGCACCTCAACAATCCTAGGGTCATCAACGTCACCGTGAGCATATGCCTTTTCGTACAGACCTTTTGCATTATTTCTTAGTTGTTCAGTCAGATTGTCTTCCAGGCCGTAATAGTCAACCGGCTTTAGCGCGGCTGTTGTTTGGGCTTGAACACGGTCTCTTGCACCTAGTCTTTGGGCTGTCAAATTCTTTTCAATTACATTACTACCCGCACCAGCACGTTGAGCAACTGCTTCAGCTAGATCTCTAAAAGCGGGGTTCGCATTGGCCACAACCGACGGTACGCCCATCGCCCGGTCTTGTGCCATCTTTGCCGCAACATCTTGAGGATTAACTTTGGCTTGACGCATAGCGTCTGTCATCTTTTCTAATGCCCGGTCTTGCACAACTTTGGGGGTTGAGAAAAGACGCTCCTGAAGCCATTTAGCAGCACCACCAGTACCGCGTAAGGCTAAAGGTAGACTAACACCTAGCCCACCTCCAATTAATGCCCCACCGCCTGCACCACTCATTCGGTCGCCTTCGGTAGCTGAGCCAGCGCCTGATATAGCTCCACTTGCTGCACCCAATGCGCCTAGTCGTGCTAAGCCTGCCGGTTGCATACCAGGCACAAACATCATAGCTACACCCGGTGCAGCGCCGCCAACGAACTCAGACACACCTTGGGTGATGGGATACTGCTTAGCGTACTGGCCGTACTCACTACGTATTTTTGGCAACAAGGTTTCATAAGACTCATTGCCTAGCTTTGACCTCAGCCAAGCCTCAGCCTCATCGCCCCAGCCCATGCCAAGACCTTGACCCAACACCGCACGGGCAGTGTTGAGGTAGGGGTCAACTTTATCAGCCATTATTCAATCTCCCCTGTGATTGATGGGGTGGTATCTCGGTAACCACCTTCATTTATACGCTTGAGACGTGCCTTAGCTCGTTCTTTGACAGACTTAAGTGCTTCATAGCCACTCATCATAATCTTGCCACGTTCTTCTATGCTCTTTGAACCCAAGCCCACAGTATTCATCAGAGCCTTGCGCTCACCATCAGAGATTGCACCTGGGAATGTAGCTTTAAGAGCTGAGAGCGCTGCCCTCTCAAGAATGTTTTCTAGCTCTCGCGTAGCTATAACTTTCGGGTCTTTACTACCAGCAGCCTCAAGAGCTTTCCGTTGTACGCTGTCAATGACCGATGTATCAAAAGTATTTGGGTTGAGAGCAAATGCACGACGCAAGTTAGCCATAGCTTGCTCAGTCTGCCCAATCATATCTTCAGCATCAACCTTGAGTTTCATCTCAGGGGCTGTAAGTTTGGCGGCGTTCTTTTGTTGCTGCTCAAACTTTTCTCTAGCAAGTTGTGCAGCTGCGTCACCCTTAGCAATACTAGCCATAGTCGCTTGAGCAGCAGCAACGGAGGCATCAACCCCAGCAGTCAGCTTCTTAAACTCTTCGTCGGAGATGGTTGTCACGCGAGCTTGAAACTCAGGCGAACCTTGTACAAACCCTTCATCAATCGCTCGCTTCCCTGCAGATGACTGGGCTTCGCCGGATTTGAAATATTCCTTAATCAACTCACGTTGATAAGCTGCTTTATCCCTCATCTCTTCGCCTGTCAATGCTCGCAGCGCGTTGACATCTTCTCTTGCTGCAGCCATTCCTGCTTTAGCACCTTCTAAGCCAAGTTGCAGCCTGAGTGCTTGATCCGCTTTGTTTGACAGACGTGTCTCTTTGGATTGCTCAGCCATGCTCTTATTTGCTTCGGCCAAACCCTCAGCAAAATGCCCGGTCTTTGTAGGTGCGCCAAACGCAGCGGCAAGACGGAAGTACGTTTCAGCTTTTGACGGGCGACTGTCTTCTTGACCTTTGATTGCATCCTGCAGCATTTTGTTAAACGCAAGCGTCCGGCTATTTGCCGCAGCCATAGCAGAACGCAGTTCGACTGCATAGGGAGATGCTTGGGATTGGTTGGCCATTAGCATCTGTTGCAGCGCGGCCATGTTTGGACTCATTGCTGGCTTATCAGCGCTGATGTTTATTACCGGAGCACCAAGCCCATTTTGAAGTGCATCCGCCCTGATCATGTCCATTTGAGACTGGCCAGGATCAACGCTGCCTGAAGCAAAGCTAGGTTGGAAACCGGGCTCTTGATATTTGCTAGCTAAACTTTGCAAGCGAGGATCTATCGGAGGGACTGAATAGCCAGGGCCAGTTGCAACTTCATCAGTCTCCCCATAAAGCCGAGAATCAACTGGGCCACCACCCTCATAGCCTTTTATGTAACCGCCTTTGGCATAGTGACCGATGTAACCGCCTTTGGCCATATAGCCACTGCCGTTGCCGCCATAATTACCGCCATCATTACTACCATTATCTGAACCCCCCCATCCCGGCGCAGTACCACCAAAAGGATCGGGGGCATTTGGATCGCCTTGTGGCACACCCCCACCCCCGGGGCGTCCATTGAACGCTGCTTCCGCTTCTGAAATACCTTCTGGGTTAACGTCTGGCCCGGTAAAATCAAAAATTGCTGGACCACTTGGAACGCCTAGATAAGCACCCTCCTCAGACATTGGAGCGGTCATAGCGTTAGGTGTTGCAAGCCCAGTACTCAAATTAGTACCTGCAGCTGCATCACCGTACAAGCCGGTTTGACCTTTATTACCTTGACCTTGCAGCCCTGTGGCCGGATCAACTCCGCCACCCGGAACACTGCTACCTAGGTAGGCTTGGTCTTGCAGATAACCCCCTATCGTGGTTAATCCCAATTTAGACGCAATCTTGCCAATTTTGTCTGTTGTATCCCAATCAGGTGTTGTAACAGTAGGTTTCTCTCCACCAGCCGGAGGTTCAACTACAACAGGAGTAGTAACAACAGGATTGTTTGCAGCAGTCTGAAGGGCAGCCGCTTGTGTTGGGGTGCTATAGGTAGGCTGATTCAGAACCGTTCGTGCCGTAGTAACAGGCAGAGTAGTTGGGGTGCGGCTAGCTATTTCTCCAAGTGCAGACTGCCTAAAATCAGCGTACTCTTGCGGAGAGATTGTGTCGCCAAACTTGCTTTTCCAATAAGCCAAGCCGGCAGGGTCAGGTGCTCGGCCTAATACATCTTGGTACATCTGAGAGTATTGATCACTGTACAAGCCGGTGCCTGGGCTGCTCATGCCTAGTTTTTGATACTGCGGCGAGTCATACATAGACGTTGTAGCCAAACGATTTTTGTAGTCGTCTGAATACGTCTTGTATTTGTCTTGATCAGACTGGTACAACGGCAAATCGGCATTGTACTTGGCTAATAAGGCATCATAGTTTGCCTTATCTATCGTACTAGCTGTAGCTGATAAATCAGCCGGTTTAACCGGCGCTTGCATCCCAGAATAGGAAAGTACCGGAGTGCTAACCCCATATTGCTGCATCAGTCGATCAAGTTCATAGCCCATGGTATGTCCCTAAAATAGTTTTATTGACCTGCTGCATTTAAGCCTTTGTACGTATAAAGGCCGGTTGCAAGTTGTGACAACGGTGATGGCGCAAACGTGGTTGTAGCGCCACTGGTGTTTGTTGTTTGCGGCGTAATCGGAGCCATGCCTCGGATTTGCGTGCTAAGAAAGTCAGCTTGCTGCCTAGGATAAAGCTGTTGATTCTGGAACTGTTGGTAAGCGGCATTAAGCTGAGCCTGTTGCTGCGCTTGCTGAGATGCTCCTGCGGCTTCTAAACTTGCTGCATCTGCTGTTTGCATGCCTTGGCGTTGTTGAGCCATGCTAGCCATTTGGTTCAGCGCTGACATTTGCCGTGCGGCATCTGTTGTAGCAAGGCTAGCATTATTGACGCCCATCTGGCCATACTGGGCAGCTCCTGCTTGAGCTTGAGAAATAGCTTGTGCTTGAGCACCAGAAATTGCTTGCCCACTAGCAAGCAGCGCCTGTTGTTGAGCTTGCGTCATGCCAGCAATGTTTTGGCCGATGTTGCCAATCTGTTGAGATGCTTGCAACTTCCTTGCTGCATCCTGTGCTTGGGCTGCTTGGGCTGCTTGGGCTGAACTGAGTCCAAACTGCTGCTGAGCTTGTCCTGCCGCCGTTTGCGCTTGGCCAACGTTGGTAAGATTTTGCATTTGAGTTGACGTTAACTGACCCGCAGTTTGACCCAAGTTGCCGTACTGGCTAGCACCTTGCAAAATGCGTGACAAATCTGCACCAGAAATAGATCCGGCTGTTCCGGCCAATTGCGCTTGCCGTGCAAGGTCTGCCTGTGAAGCACCAAGTGCTTGGCCATAACCTGATTGCAACGCTTGGGCTTGCTGGTTAAGCACGGACTCTTGAGTGTCTCGCAGCGCCCTAGATCCAAACTCACCCATGCGGTTACCACCAAACTGCCCCGCACGAACAAACTGATCTGATACGGCAGGTAGCAGATTTTCAGATAGGTTGCGTGCACCTAACTTTGCTATCTGATCAGTAACATTTTGGTTGTACGGATTCATGTACTGACCAACATTCTGAGCAGAACTTTGAGCTGCAGCCTTCATGTAAGGGTCAGCCGCTGCAGCCGCTCTCTCAGACAAAGATTGTGCGGTTGCTGATCCAGACTGGTTCAAGTATGGGCTAGCAGCGCCAAGGGCATCCATCCCAGCAGCTTGGCCGTAAAGACTCTGTCCGGCTGCCGATGCTGAAGCTGCTAAGTTAGGATTCAAATATTGATTTTGAGCAGCCTGAAGTCCGGTTGCCGTGTTGATATTACCAGCCTCGCCTGCCTTCATGTAAGCGTCTGTCATGTATGGCTGTGCGGCAGTCAGTCCACTCATCCCCGCCGCTTGTTGCGCGTAGGGGGTGATGGTATTTGTAGCGTCCATGTAACGGCTATTTAGCGCGTTCAGTACGTTAGATTGGGCGCTAAGCCCTGCTTGCCCAGCTTGAGAGCTTGCATTTGACCCGGTCATGTTTTGCATGCCGGTTTGTGCAGCTGCCATCTGAGGCGACCATGACCCCTGGTTGGCTTGAATATTTGTGTAAGCCTGTTGCTGAAGCGGTGAGAGACCGGCAGTAGTCGGTAAGGTGTAGCCTTGATACGGCGTGTTTGCAATATTTTGCGCTAGCTGGATCTGGTTATAGATCGCATCTTGCATCCACTTCGGCGTCTCAGTCGTCGAGGTTGCATAAGAAGGGGCGCTTTGTGGAGACCCAGTAAATAGACTAGCCATCATATCCCCCGAATGTAAGAAAGTGGAGACTTGGCATCAGAACTAATTTTACCTGCTGCCAATGCTTTGCCTTTGTGCTTCCGGATTTCTTGGCGCATTTGGTCAAGTTTTTGTGCTCCGGCTTTGCTAGATCCGTCTCCGAGTAAAGCAACAGTTTCTGCGTCAATTACATACTCGCCGTCGCTCAGCCTTGCATCAATCGTGTCATCACGACCAGTCCCTGAGCCTTTGGCAAAATAAGCAATCTGCGACAGTGGGCCACCTTTGGCCATGCCAGTAGGCTTATTATAAGTTCCTGAAGTAACTTGAGGCCAATTCTGAGCCATGTATTGCGAGAGGCTCATGTTTGCGTTTGCAGCATCCCGTTGCATCTTGGGCCAATCCCATTTGATGGACGGTCGGTTAAAATATTCTTGTTGCTCAGGCGACATAGATTTCACAGCTTGCTGAGCTTCCGATGACCCAGTAGACATCAGTCCAGCAAGCGGCAGTAAAGCACCTATTTTGTCAAGACCAAACCCTGATTTTGCCGAGCTACTAGCTGGTTTGGCTAAGTCATCAACTGCGGCTTGCGACGGTTTAAGCATGCCTGAAGCCAAGCCTGACAAAGCACCTCCGGCCAAAGCCGTCTGTGGGTCGTAGCCAGCTACCATTGCATTCTTGAAATTCTCACTGCCAGCAGCTAAGCCTGTGCCAAGGGCTCCCTGAGCTCCTGTACCCGCTACTGCATTCCCAAGATAGCTTCCTAAAGCCCCTTGAACGGCACCCTCCAATGGGCCGCGACCAGTAGCCATACCACCCACAGCCCCAGCAAGCCCACTACCAAGTAGACCCTGAGTGGCTGCTGTTGCGTTGGGGGCAAACATTTGTCCAAGGTTATTGCCAAGACCTCCGCTCATGCCACCCATGATTGCACCCTGAAGCGGATTGCCGCCGGTTATGGCTGATGTGCCAGCACCAATCAATGCACCGCCTAGAGCCGGAGCAAATGATGCAGAAGCACCAAGGGCTGTACCCAGCGTAGTTCCAATTCCGGGCGCAATAAGATCTATAGCAAACGGCAAAACCACTTTAAACAAGTCACCAAAATCAAAGTATTCTGGCAATCCGGTGCCTGGATTGATTGTCCCGCTGCCACCAGCTTGCTGCAACATCTGGGCTTCACGTGGATTGATGTGCGCTAGCATCGTGTCGCCACTGCGCCCTGCTCTGCGAAGCTGACGGGCGGCAGATGCTAGGCCGCCACGAGCCATTTGTTGCTTAGACCTCTCTTGCAAGCCATACAACACGACTAGCACGGAGATCAAGACCACAGGGTTAAATTGCTCAGGCATGTCCTCAGCATGAACCAGCTTGTCTTTGATCAGAGCTTCCCTAATTTCTGGGTATCGGTCTTTGTTGTTGAGCGCAAACTCAAGCATCTTGACCATCTCATCAAGCTGCTCAGGCGCAATGTCTGTGTCACCCATTTTTTGCTCAACGGCAAGCACTGCTTGCGAAAAGCGTGGGTCTTTTTTGGCTAAATCTAAGATTTGCTGCTTATTCATTTTTTGTCCTATGACAAAGTCTGGCAGAAACGTTCTGCCCACTCACGCCAATCTTTAAAGTCGTATGGTCTTGGAAAATTATGGCCAAGTGAGGTATTGTTCAAAAATTGCATAGCCCAGTCTTGCCAGTTTCCATCCTTGTCCAACCTACCAAAGGCACCATAACTATCTAAATCAAGCGCGATCTGGTCGGCCCAATCATTAAGCTGCATGTACGATGGGCGTGTTACGGTGGTCATTCCAACACCGTCCGGTCGCCAGAATCAATGTGGCCAATAATTTGGCCCATCTGGTAGTTTCCACCCACAGCGTTAGATTCAAAACGCACCCGCAACTCTCGGCGCATTTCCTTCATCATGACAATTTGCTCATAAGGCTGCGTAGCTGTTTCTTCAAAAATCCACTGCTGACTAAGCACCTCCGGAGCCCTAGCATTAGCGCGGCCTGTTACCTGCACGCTCATTGGGCCAGACTGAATGAAATCAGGTTCAATCGTAGTGATGCGAAGTCGTGCGTCATTGCCCTGGACAAGCGATGACAAGTCAGCAGTTTCAAAGTATGACTGGACAGGCGCTGATGTGGTGCCATCAATTTCGTCCGTGCCTTGCTCGTGAATCCAGACACGATAGCCGCTTGTTGCAGGCAATGCGTCTACCAGCAAAGGTGATGCAAAAGCGTTGTTAAAACCACCTGCACTGCGGCCTGATGTTGGCAACGCTGTGTCATACCAAGTCTGCTCACGAACGTTGTAGATGACCGCATGCGTGCATTCTGTAGCGTCATCCCGTGGGTAACACCACCAGATCTCACCATAGTACGGCATCTTGAAAGCAAACACTTTGCTGCGCTGGCTCTCGTTCAAATTGTTGAAGAACCAGTTTTGATTCAGCGTGTTTGGTACGTCACGGACAACTCCGTTAAACATCAAGAATCGATCAACACCGGCCCAGAAAAACACACCGTCGTAGTCAACCACACAGTCCTCAGACATGATTGATGTGTCGGTAGCAATCACGTCAAACTGGAATACGGTAGTACCGCCTGAAAATGTGGCACGGATTACAGCGTCATAAGCCCAGAATAAACCAGCAGGAGCAGAACCTGAGCCTGCTCTCAGCGGCATACCTTTAACAATCTTTTGCCCCCATACGCGAGCAATGCCAGAACCGGAACCAGATAAATCATTAGGGCTTCCTGGCACAGACCAACCCACAATCCCTGCTGTGCCATAGTAAAACAAGTAAGGGTGTAGAGATACGATGCCGCCAGTTGCATTGGCCCCAGAAGGCAGAAGAATTTCGGTTAAAGGGGCAGTCGTTAAAACATCACCAATAAAGATCTGGCCACCAGCATCATTACATATACATTGACCATTAGGGGCTACATGCGCAATGATTGAGTTGTCGGTGGATGACGCACTGTACATGTACTGGAACATCCATTTGTTGTACACCGAGTTCACCAATGCTGCGCTACCGCCTGTCATGTTGGTTGTTGAGGCCGTAAGTGTGGTCAGCGTTGCAGCAACAACAAAACCATTCACAGACGCACTTGCAGTAGTTGCCGTAATGGTGACCGTGTTGCCAACAGCCACAGCCGTGTAGTCAGGCGATGACGTAAACGCCGTGATGTTTGCCGCAAGGGCAGTAGCTGTAACGGCTAGGCTAGTCGTATAGGCAACAGAACCTGAAGTGATGGTTACACCATTGACTGTCACGCTATTGATTGAGCCACCAGCGCCGGTCAATAAAGTAATCGTGCCTGTTGCATAAACAGCGACCGGAACACGGCTGCTAATGATTGAACTGTTTTTGCTACTGTCAATCGTAAAGCGCTCTAATGAGCTAGTACCACCAGAGTGGCAATACTGCAAACTCTGTTGGGTGAATGAGGTAAAGCCCCGCGATATTTGAGACAAATATTTATTGATTGACCTATAGCCGCCAATCTTGCGGGGCAGCCCACGCTGAAACCGCACCCACTGGCCATCGGTGTAAAAATCACCGTCAAATTTAGTCCCGTCCCGTTTAATTCCAGGAGCAGACTTTAGTACAACGGTAGGTACTGGCATTTAGAATGTCCCGCCAACGACAACGCCTGCTGGCGCTATGCCTAGGGCTGTCCAAGCTGCTTGCTGAGTTGCCGCAATAAAGATGGCATCACCAGTAGCTGTAGAGCCCAAGTTGATACGAGCACCACCAGCGGTTGTAGCCCCAGTGCCACCGTCAGCAATTGAAATTGGAACAGACACTGTGCTGGTATCAGCATCAACAACGTCTGTCCCATTGCAATAAAATATGCCTCTGCTAGCGGCTGCAATAGTTACGCCAGTCCCAGCCGATGTTTTTACTGTCAGCGTGTATGCGCCTGTGGTGGCGTTTGTCACCCAATATTGCTGCACCGTAGCCGGGACAATGACTACCCTATTCCCTGTCAAAACGCCGGTAAAGTTGTAAGCAATACGATTCAGTTCTGATCCGGTTAAAGTGTAGTTACCTGTACCGGCAATTGAAATTGAGGTGTAGTCAAACGCAAAGGTTGAAGACTGGCCAAATCCAATCGTGAAGTAGTTAACCCCATCGGTAGCAATGATTGCTGAATCGCCTGGATTGAAATTTAAAGTTGCCGCACCATTGATGAGAGGGGTTCCTGATGGATCTACTGTGACAGATCCACCGCCGCCATTGCGGAAGCAGAGGAACCAGTTATCACCCATCGTGGGTGCGGATGGCAACGTCAATGTCCCACTGCCTGAGCCTGTCCACACAAACATCTTGGCACGATCAGTGACGCCAGCCGTATAGCTCGTATTGAAGTTGGTGATTGGCACGGACTGTGATAACACAGTCCCAACAGCCACGATACCGGTGCCAGCGAGCGCTGATGCATTTGCGGTAGAGGTGGTAGACCCAAACTGCAAAGTCTCCCAACTGCCGGCAACTGTCGTGTTGTTCGTTAAATAAATTTGCCAGATCGTTGCAGAAGCAATTGATGCTACCTGTACACCTGCCGCATCTTTGACAATAAAAGTGAAAGACCCTTGATTGTTGAATAGGATGGTCTGGCCGGTGCCGGTCTTTTTGGCGTCAGGCAGTGTGATTACGTAACTGCCGGCTGTGGCGGTCACGTCCATAATGCGAGTGGCAAGGTTTACACTTGTAGACGCCTCAGTTGGCCAGCTGAGTGTGATGTCTGCACTTAGCGTAACGGCGGAGTAACTGATCTCACTTGGATATATGTTTGCGCCGCCAAACACGTCGTTATAGATAGGCATTATGCTTCACTCCGGTTGGCTGAGCGGTCAAGAATGCGCTTCAAATCTTCGCCATTTACTGCTTGCGCTGCTCGGTCATACATGGCTTGCCAAGTCTGGATTCGCTCATCATTTTTTAAGAAAGGTGTGGCCTCAAGCAAGGCGGCATACAGCAGCACATCTGGGATGTACTCTGTGACCCAATTCGTTTGGAAATCGTCACCAAGAAACCGCGGCTGCTCGTAGTACAGGATCTCTAGCGTTTTGGCTGCAGCCGGCGTCGGCGTGATCAGCCAGTGCTGATAGTCATAGTCAGCGTAGTACGCCGGATTGCCGGTTGTCGCCTCCACGGGCCAATAGTTGCGCAGGTATTCGTAGGATCTTGCATAAATGGGGATACCATCCACGGTCATTGACACCGTATCGCGCCAGCGGTCAGGCTTGAGGTATACCGCTACTCCAACGGACAACGGGGTAGTGATTGCGCGAATAAACCCTTGAATCTTTAGTTCGCGGGAAATCCTGCGCTCGCCCATGGTCACAAGCCTAGGCAGCTGCTGGTAAACAATTTGGTCGCTAGCTTCAGTAAACCCGCGCTCTAAATATCGGCGTAGGTCTACTAACAAACTATCGTAGGTCATCACATATGCCATAATTGCCTCGTTGATGACAGCAGCTGTTGCAGCATATGCTCAGATAAGAATTATAAACCCAATTTGGGAAACAAGCGTCATTTTTTATTCCTTGCAGAAATTGATTTGGCCTTAGACCGTGCATCTTCCTTGCTGCTAGCACCCCACGCTTTGAGGCTAAGCAACAATCGAGTGGGCTCGCCGTCTTTGCGTTCTGGACCCGGCATATTGCCCATCCGTGCTAAGAAGGATGCCCGACGTGGGTTATCGCCGGCCTTGACGGGTGGCCTCAATGTGCCGCCAGTCTCTGAATGGTAAGCAGCCCGACCTGCAGCGTTTAGGCCACCCTTTGGATTTTTGCCAGACTCTTTCATTTCTTTTTGGCAGTCTTTGCCGAGTCTTTAAAATCTTTGGCAGTAGGTGCTGCCTTGCTACCAACCTTATTCATCTTCTCTTTGCTCCCAGCCTTAATGCGTTCTTGCTTGGCGTGGATGTTTGCGTAAAGTCCGGGTTTCATTTGTTTCTCCTAAGATAAAAATAAAGCTCGTTCGTCATTGCGGCGTTTAACTAAACCTGGCAGGATTTTGCCCCCGCCCCGTGTAAACTTCAAGAACTCATCAGCCGCTTCCACCTCTCCCCGAAGAACCTTCTGACGGAGCGTTGACCGCTGAACTCCTCCCAAACCAAGATTAAAAGCAAAGCTGCACAGAGCATCAAACTGACCTTGGGCCAGCACCATAGGAAAAAGTTTGGCGACCCCAACCTCAAATCGGCGGAGATCAGCACCAAGGATTCCATCTACTTCGGCTCCTGAAAATACGCGGTTATCTTCCGCTTTAAGCGGGAAAGCGTCTCTTTGATCCAGTGGTAAACGACCTTGATCGGGGTATAAAACATGGCCAACTCCTATGGTCCAAAGTTTTGCTGGGCAACGGTAAGGCTTTAGCCGCACCCCCTCGTGGTGCTTTATAAGTTCTTTGCACCGCTGGGAGACTTTCACTCCTTGCCGCCTTTAAACGCTCTGCCCCCGAAATGAAAACTGATGATTGACGCAAAGATGATCTGGGTGTCAGAGTCCCACAGCTTGGTCAACAAAACATCAAAGGCCACCCCGTGGTTCCAAGCGTAAACAAACCCGCCGATTTCAACAAACGCAAACAGCAGGAAGAAGCCATACGTCAGCAAAGGGCGTACACCAGCGCGGAGATTGACCATCCACTGGCTGGCACCTTGCCCAATAGCTATGTCATGTGCGTATAGTGCAGCCCGTTCTGATGCCTCTGCCTCAATGGCTTGGCCCTCTACCCTGATCTCTTCTACCCTTTGTTGGGCTTCAAAACCTGCTTTACGGAGTTCCAGTTCACGTTCAGTCTGAAGTCGCGCCATAGTCAACTCATGGCTCTTGTCGGCACGATCTTGAAAGAACCCAAGCAGCTTGGGCAGGCCACCAGCGAGGAAGGAGATCAGGGTTGAAAATAGAGTTAGCATGATCAGCCTTTTAGGTCAAAACTCAAGTTGGCATGGCGGGGGTATTGAACAACGCGCTCACCCTCCGGGCATTTGTATTTGATTGTTGCCAGCAGTGTGGCTGTGCCGGGTGCAATCTTTTCTTTTCTTACCATTGTGAGTTGGTAAGTAAACGTGTCAATCGTTGGCCCCGCTGGGCCGCTGAATTTGCTTGCCGTTGTCGTTGCTTCATGTACCATACCCGCCGCATCACGGACGCTTGGGGTAAAGCTCTCTACCGAGCAGTCATCGCGTTTCTTGATCCGGGCCACTGTCACATTGATAGGCTGGCCAGCCGCCGCAGTAATCTTAAAATTCTCAGGCGACCACTCAAGGATAGCCCGGTCAAACCAACCAAACTTGTCGGCAAGCGTGTAACCGCCGCCAATTGCTGCAATGCTGGCTGCGACTGCTCCGATGGCTTTGGTTACGTCAATCATTTGTCCCTTTTGTTCCACATCATCGCCCAAATGTCAGAGATGCGTAAACGATGGCTGACATAGAGACGATTAAGACACCCGTAGTTTTCATAATCACGCCCTCAAGCCTTTTGAGCCGCGCATTGATCTGTGCATACCGTTCTGCACACACTGCCTCATGGCTCGTCAATCGGATGTCAATATCGCTCATGGTGCGTCCGGCCAAGTTATGGTCCAAGGAAATCCTGCTTGTGCAGTAATATCGCGCAGTGCTTGGCGGTAGGTTGCCCATGCTGCTTTATCCGCAGTGCTGTCGGCAATCTGAGTCCAATCGCTGTCCTTGAGCTTGTCGTCCCGGCTGGTGCGTACAGACTTGGCTTGCTCTGCGTCTTTCATGGCCTTGTACGCAGCCTCTTGTTCGGCAGCTGTTGTCTCGCCGTCTGTAAAGACAGGCCCAGCGATGTACTTGGTGTACCACTTGCCATCAAGCTGTTCAACCCCGCTGCGTTGGCTGTACTGGTACGGCGGTGTGGTTGTGGCCTGTGGGCCTTCCAGCACGATGTCGCCACCGTATTGGTTGATAAATTCCTCGGTCAGCGGTGTACCAAAAACGGCACCCTGCGTCTGGGCGTAGGTGCGGAACTCGTTGTCAAATACAACTGAGCCTGATTCTCTGATTCGGATTTCCATGATTACTTTTTCCTTTCGTGCCAGCGTGTGCCGGATGCTCGTTTAGAAAGATTTAAAGTGCCGTTCACGACTTCCCATTCCGGCTGAAACTTCTTTAATGACCCCCAAGAACTACCAAACCTAACCAGAGCTTGGTCGCGTGTCGCCTCGTTTTCAACAGCCCAATCCAAGGCTTTAAATAGATTTTGTCTTGCAATCTCAATTTGTTTTTGCCTAGCTTGCTCCCAATTAGGCTCATGCCCATTTGCTTTGCGTGTTGCAACAGCTTTTGCCCTTACTTCAGGCGTAGCCGCTTTTGTGCATCTGTCTGCAATAACCTCCGGGGTTTGCAGCCAAACTTGGTGTTTTTTTGCACTTTCACTTTTTGACAAGCCTTCTTTAATTCTTGCTTTGGCTTGCTCTGATGCTTTTTTTCCACGCCTAGCATTACCCCATTTGCGTTTAGTTTCTTCAGAATGTTTCTGACCAAGAAACCCACCTACAGAGTTTTTGTGCGCGTTATATAACTTACCTGTGTCAAAAGTAAAATCCAAAACAAAAGACTCTAATTCATCCAATGTTTCAGATTCAGAGGGCCACACAAGAGCAAAATCAAACTCTTTTTCTGTCCGTGTACTCCACGAATGTTGAAGCCGTGGGTTCATGTGCCGACCCGCTCTCAAGTCTGACAAATGCCTGCGGCGGCGAGAAGACCAGTCTATAGTGCGTCCGTAATAGACTACACCTGTAGATAAATTTTTAATGTGGTAAACCCCGCTGTTCATGTCTAGGCCACCGCAAGGAAAATGTAGGAACCGCCATTTGCATTAAAGTTGGCATCGGAGCTGACCAACTGGAAACCCGTTGTTACGGTGTAAACGTTATTAGCATTTACTTCGGCAGCAGTGCTATTTAGGCTTAAATAGGGGTCAGTGCCAGAAACCATGCCACGGGCAGTATCTACTACGCGCCAATCACCCGTTGAGTCCGTACGCTTTATGAGCACAAACCTCGCCCCGCCTGTAAAGCCGCAGTTGATGGTCTGGGTTGTGCCGTTTCCTGTGTAGCTGCCTACTTTAGAAACACCCGCACAAGTGGCAAATAGGTAGGCTACGTAAGTGCTACCTGATACGTTAAATGTGTTATTACTTAAAGAAAACGAAGTTGTAGTCGGGGATGTTACATAACTGGCACCTACTACTGAGTCATCGTCTGACGTATTAAGGTACATGGATTTACTAAAATTACCGTAGGACACGTTCCAGTCAGAAGTGTTGCTCCTTCTTTTATTAATTACTATTTCAGGCGCAACAGTCAAGTTATGCGTCACAGTCGTAGCACTCCCAGTCCCCGTATAGCAAACCTCATCAAAGAAGCCGGGGGCGCGTTGAAAGTTGTAATTGACCGAAGAAAATCCAGAAAACCCCGGAGAAATTTGATAACCTGTATTGTTAGCGGTGTTTGTATAGTCGCCTGCTGTTTCAGCACTTGTGTCACTTGTAAACAATGCGGCGTCATAGGGTGATGTATTAGTAGAAGCTAAGCCCCTGAGTCTATCGTAAACCAAAGTTCCCAACGTAATTGTTCTCCCCTTCATCATCAACATATCAACAGGAAACCCTGTAGTAACAACTTGATTAGATGAATATGTTGCGGTTTGCGGACTAAACACCTTAGTCGCATCCGTAGGCACTTTCATCGGGCCACGGCGTATGGCTATGTAGATGAATGTATCCCCCGGCGAACCTGTACTGCCAGCCCTAATGCTAATACCCGTAGCAGTAGGCACAAGTCCGAACCCGCCGTTGACTTCAGCGTTAGCAAGATTTGGGTATAAATAAGCGGCACTGTTTGATACAGTCATTCCTCTCATGCTGTCTGTCAGTTGCCAATTAGATGTTCCATTGGTTTTCTTGGTCAAAAGCCATTGAGGTTCATATCCAAGGTTTATTATGTCTGTGCCGCCTGTAAGCGTAAAGCTCCCACACGAAATTACATTGTCCGTACCCGTCAGGCCAAAGCCGCCTGCGTTGTGGGCAAAGAGGTAGGCTACATAGGTTTTACCAGAAACATTTGTTAGGTTGTTTGCAGTAGAGTTATTGCCACCACCTACTTGAAACGTAGTGCTGCTAATGCCAGAACTGGTAATAAAGTAGTTAAAAGTAGTCCAAGCATCCGTTAGGTTTAACTTTCCAATCTCAAACGGTATGGTTGTATGCCAAACAGCCCAGTTTTTAACTTCTGTTGTACTTTTAATAATTACACAGCCCGGAGTTGATCCAAGACTATGGGAAATAGTTTGGTTTGTTGACCCATCGCCCGTATACGTCACAACATCAAAGAACTTTGGCTGCTTGCGGAATGTCCATGAGACAGCGGTTTCTGATGAAGTAAAACCAAAAGAATCGGTAAACCCATTAGAATTAAAAGCAGAAAGTGCTTGGTAATCTGCTGCGGCATTTGTTGTATTGCTGACTAATCCGCTTGAAACGCCTCTAACAGTATCATAGAGATAGTTGTTATTTACAGTATTTCTTCCCTTCATCCAAACCAATCCACCCTTACCAGACAAGTCAATCCCATTAACAATAGGTATAGATAATGTTCCATTACCAGTCCATAGGTACGTACTAAACACATCCTCAATGTAGTTAGGCGATAGTCCCGCCGTAGGCCAGACACCTTGCTGTTGGTACTGCAACTGCTGGTCAAGCGTCCAGATACCCGGCGCAGCGCCAGTTTGGAACGGCCCAGTAGGAGTCGCTGGGGACTTTGTGATGACCCCGCCCGGATAGCGTTTACTCATGCTGGTTCCAATTGTTTGATTTTTGCAGCGATCACTGCTGTAGATGTGTCTCGGTCAATGCTCAAGTAGCCTTTGCACACGATGTTGTAGTCTACCCCGTTGATATCCTTCTCGCTCTTAACGGGAACCGAGATGTCAAGATTCTTAAACAGGTACTCTTTGCCGTTCTCAAAGACTCGCCAGACATGATCCATCGTGCCGCGACCAGCTTGGCCTCGGCTTTTGTTAAACCTTATCTGGTAGGTGTTCATATTACTTCAGCGGGGCAGGACTGCGGCTGGGGGATTACCGTCAAGTTGAAATGAACAAACTTGATTGGCTTGTCTGCCGCATGGCGCGTGAACGAGTGCATCAGCCATGAGTTGGCAAAGATCATCATACCGGGTTTGGGCGTGAAGTTAATCATCTTGCTGGCGGCTGTTGCCATGCCCATGTCTTGCTCTGGAAGATCAATCTGCACCTTGGCAGCACGGGGATCATGGAACACAACGCGAGAGCAGTTTTCTGGTGTCTCAAGGAAGTAGAAGCCCACAATCTGTGAGCCAAACCCGTGAACGTGTGCGTCCATTGCCGAGTGCTTGTGGTGCTCTTGTGTCCACATTTCTGTAAACTGCACGGCCTTGTCCTGCATGGCGTAGCCCTGCTCATTGAGGATGTTCCAAGCCGTAGCCCCAACAAACTCAGAGAACTTAGCCATGCGCGGGTCACCGAAGTAGTTGCCCGTCATGTACAGGGGATAGATTTCATTGAGCGATTGCGTCTTACGGGCTTCAGCAAGACTTTCTTCAGAGATAGACGAAACTGTCTCCAAAAAGTCAGGGCGCTCAATCAGATAGATTGGGCACGGGAAGTGGTGCGCAACTTGAAGTTGTGTTTGCAGAACGACTTCAGCCACGGACTCGGCAGCTTTGCATTTTTTGACTACCTTGCTCATAGTGCAACCCAATCCCATGCAAAGAAATCAAACTTATACTCGCCTTCTGGACGAGCCGGAGCTTCTTTCCAGTTGGCATCTGCGCCACACCAGAAAACAATTTTGCCTTCTACTGGGTCAGGCCGGGGGATGGGTGGCTGCATTGTGCAGGTGGCTTCATCTAACGCCCATGCCGACCAGTTAGATGCTTGTGGGCGGTCATTAAACGCAGTGACCACAGCCTGTTGTTTGGCAGTCTTTTCTTCCATAGTCAGGTCACGCACTGTCCATACATCAGTCCACACACCATCTACTTTGGCGTAGACAGCCTCGCCGCTTTCCAACATTTGATACACGCCGGGTATAGGGCGCTCGATACGAGTGAAAGGTTCCCAGTGTTCGGGGACTACACCAAACGCTTGAATGAGATTGTCCTCAAACGCTGGGTGGTTGACAGGCTGATTGTTTTGGGTTTGTATATACAAGTTCATTACAAATCACCTGTATTTGTTGATGGGAATGCGCGGGTAACTGTAGTGCCCCAGATGATTCGGACTGCGCCCTTGCCGCCATTACCTGACCCGCCACCACCACCGTATGCGCCGCCAATAGACCCGCACACGTCGCCATCAGCCCCTCCAGAGCCGCCTTTTCCTGCTTTGGAACCTGAAGTACCTTTTGCCCCACTAGCCCCTTGCCCCAAAATCCCTACGCCACCACCACCGTATCCATTGGTACTGTACGCCCCGCCGCCGCCGCCGCCAGCACCGCAAGTTGGTGCTCCCCCACCATTGCCGCCATTACCCGCATAACCCCCAGCGCCGCCGCCACCAGTGAATACAGTGCAGTACCGACCAGCACCGCCATTACCGCCACCATCGCCTGTATAAGTACCGGGAGCACTGTACGGTGGAGTTGAGGTACAAAAAATGGCACTGCCACCGCCACCTTTAACCACAGCAGTAGAAACAAAATAGCTGTTATTTGTAGAAGCCGTAGAGGATGTTCCCGGCCCAACAACAACCGTATAAGAATTTCCGGGTACTACTGTATAGTTATTTTTATACCCTAATCCACCGCCACTACCAGTTGCGGGATAGCAACAAGCCGCCCCATTTGTTGTCCCTTTACCCCCACCACCTACAGCAACAACAGAAACTGAAGTAACTGTTGCAGGGGCAACCCAAGAGAACGTACCCGCAGTCGTATACGCCTGTTGGCCGGGGGCAATAGGTTGAGCAGGCCAATTACCCGCGCCCTGCGCTTGCATCTGCTGCTCAAGCGTCCAGATACCCGAAGCCGCGCTGGACGAGGTTGTTGGTGCAGTGGCAGAGATGACCCCGCCTTTGTAGCGCATCGACATGGTGCTACCCGTTTAAGTTATGACTTCGTAGCTGATTGTGTAGGTCAACGCACTTGCAGTACCCGAAGTGATGGAGATGGAGTTGCCTTCCATTAGGTAGACAGCGGTTGTTTTGTCAACGGCAATCAGCGAGGCATTGGCAGGTACAGACACGGCTGAAACAATAGGATAAGCCGTACCGCCAGAAGGAGCAGAGCCTTGGGCCACAGCGCCGTTTGAGTACACCGCCACCGTTGCGTTTGCCGCAGACGCTGTAGTGTTTGCCACAACAATCTGGTTGACCTTGAACACCGTGCCGCTGGATGCGGCGTTAGGCACAAGAACAACTGCGGATGTGCCGCTAGGTACGTAGTAGGTCGTTGTCCCAAGAATGGACGTTACGTTGACTATGTTGGGGTTTGCCATGATGGTTCCTTACAGACCGAAGATCATTGAAAAAGCGATTGCTTGGCCTTTAGTAGCGCCAGATGCAGCAGGTGCTTGGAAGGTGGGGGCCGCGCCTGAGTTAGCAGTTAAGACATACCCTGCTGTGCCTGCAGCGGTTGACGTTGGGGCGGCTCCTGCACCACCACCAATGACAACACCGTACTGAGTCAGCGCGGCAGATGATGCCAATGTGCCAGATGCTGTGTAGGCCAGAACACCACCGGAAGTTCCTGCGGTTAAACCTGTACCACCGTTGGCTACGGGGAGTGTTCCAGTTACATTGGTGGCAAGGTTCACAAAGGTTGTAGATGTACTGCCTGTACCACCAGATGCCACCGGCAGGGCAGCGCCGAGGGTCAAAGCAGAGAAGTAGTTCTGGGCAACGATGATGTCTGTGCCGTTGCTGACTAGCGCCATCTTTGCTGCGGCTGGGATGGACACCCCGGTCTGGCCTGTGACCTTGAATGTGATGGCAGAGGCGGTGTTGTTGAAAACAAAGTACATCTTTGTTTTGGCTGTGGGGACTGCCACACTACCGCCGCCTGTGCCGTTAAGCTGGATGTAGATACTCCGGGCTACCCCCGTTGTGCCATCAGGGATGGTGATCGTGTCTGCACCCCCGGTGGCTGAAAATGCCTGATAGCCCAAGGCTTCGTCGAGCATGTTGGTGATGTTGCTGTTTACAACTGTGCCCCAAGTACCCGATAACTCTCCCGTAACAGGTAGGGCCAGAGCCAGATTTGAACTGTATGACGTTGCCATTAATTTCTCCTAAGTCGTTGGAACAGCAGACCAGTTGGCTGTCTGCGTATTGCCGATATTCTGCCAGTTGGCGTTCTGTGTATCATCAATTACATCCCAGAATGGCCGTCCATTTATTGCGTCTGTCCCGGTTGCCAACTCCACGATGGAAGCTACAAAGGCTGCTGCCGCTGTTAGCGTGTCTGCACTGACCGCCGTCTCTGCTACCGATACACCCAAACTTGCCGTTGTTGCAACTGCATCCGTACCTGTCGCGCTTTCAGTTACTGCCGAGTTAAGTGACCGTAGCGAGTCAATTGCATCTGATCCTGTCGCCGTCTCCGTTATAGACCCGAAGAACGTAAAGCTAGAACTTACCGCATCAGAACCCGTTCCTGTCTCACTGATAGTCGCCGCATACACCGGCACACTAGATACTGCATCTGATCCTGTCGCTGTCTCCGCTACTGTTGCGGGGTACGTTGGTACTGCTGTTATTACATCACTACCTGCCGCCGTCTCAGTGACCGCTGAACTAAGTCCTTGCCCCGCTATAACCGCATCTGTGCCTGTCGCCGTCTCAGTAACTGCCGAACTAACACCAACTAGACTCGTTACCGCATCTGTCCCTGTCCCTGTCTCGCTAACCGAGGCCGTTAAAGCCGCTAACGCTGCTACCGCATCCGACCCCGTGGCAGTTTCGTCAATGGAAGAATCATAGCCAGAACCACCCCAGCCTGATATCCCCCATCCACCGGAACCCCACCCGGCCATATTAACCTGCCAAGCTGAATGTGTACGTCACAGACAAAGTGTCGCCGCTCACCACAGAACGATCACCGGGGGAGCCAAAGTCAGCCGCAGAGAACAATGTACCTGTCGTGCCGCTCTTAGCACTGCCGCTAGTCAGGAAAGCCCCGCCCACAGTCGTTGTGCCGTTGATGTTAAACGCAGCAGGAGAAGCTGAGTTAGTCACTACGGATGGGTTGGCAGTAGTAGCTGTTACAAACGTAGCAGCCACACGGGTTGCATTGCTGTAGGCCACAACCTCTGTCCAGCCAGCATGGGAAGACATAGTGTCGCCTGCCGCAGGCGTGTTAGAAGCGCCAGCGCCATACAGTCCAAGATACCAAGAGGTGATTTGCGTGACTGAAGTTAAGGCACTGCCAGCCATATAGGCTAGACCCGCATTCACTACAAGGTTCTTGGAATCTGCCTGCCACTTTAGATTACCGTCTTTGTCGTGGCACTCAATATGGTACACGCCCGTAGCTTGAGCAACTTCCCCCGCCTTTAGATTGCAAGTCAGGCCGCTGGAAACAGTGTCAGTGGCTTTAAGTTTTTCGGTAGTCATGGTAGCCTTATCAATGAGGTGGTGGATGAGTTGGTGGGCATAACAACAGTGAACGAGGTCGTAGTGGTTTTATCAGCGCCAAAGTCCAATACTGCCACCGATTTATTGCCCTTGGATGAATTGTAAATCAAGGCACCCCGTGCTGTAAACGCGCCTGTAGTCCATACCACGTTGGTGAAGTTTACAAAAGCAGTGGTGTCTGTGACACTGACCGAGATGCCTGTCATCACCTGACCTGCAGCGGTGTAACCTGTACCGGAAATCTCCCCACTTGTTGTGTAAACAGTGGTAGTCGCCCCTAAACTGGCGTTGGCTGTGTACAGCGCCATGTAGAAGGTGTCTGTGGAGAAATCATGTACCGCTTGAAGCAGTTGCTGCTTGAAGGATGTGGTTAGGGTTTGGGCAATCATGTTACTGGAATCCTAGCCTGCCCACTGCGGTATGCATCCTGACGCTCTAAGCCATCACCCAGACGTTTAAGCTGTACCAAAGCCTCACCAAACTTGGTGTTGTACAACAGAACCATGTCCTGCTCACCCTTCATGTAGGTGTAGGCTTCAACCAGTGTCCCATACAGAAGTGCGGGGTCATAGTTGTCACTGAGCCATGTGTTTGAGGCAGTGACGATGGACTCTGGATAGTAGAAGTAGTGAAGCTCAGTTCCGTACGCAGCGTTGGGTGTGGGGCCAAGGATGAACGTCAGTTCTGTTTCGTTGTCTGAGCGGGGGCCGAATATGGCGTAGTACTTGGGCGCTCCAGTGGACGTTGGCTTGGGATACGCTTCCCTGATGAAGTTCACATCCTTGTTCAGCAGGTACGTGTACGCACCCGTAGTCGGGTCTATTACTGCCAAAGAGAAGGTAGACAGAAAGTCAGTGGGGCATTGCAAATACTTGTTGCTTGCTGTTGTGCTGCCCGTGACGTTCTTGCGTAGAGATGGTATCTGTACAGCGTTGTATATGCGTTTCTCTGCCTGCGTAATAAACACATTCATGTCTGTCGTAGGAAACGTATTCTCCGTGTACGACGAAACGGCAGCAACCAACGCAGCGTAGTTCATGCCATCGGACCCCGAGACATCAGACCTTTAGTCGCTGCGCCAGTTCCGCGCATCTTGATGCCAGAGGCCTTTACGCCGGGTTGCTCACTGCTGGAAATATTTCCGCTCACAACGCGAGTGTTTTTTAACATGCTTAGGTCAGGCAGTACGCCGGGATTGGCTTCAACGGTCACGGCCTTGCCGGACATGGTGTGTGGCTTGGCATAAGCCGCGGCTGATTTGTTATTAATCATCTTAGCCTCCGCGACCAGATTTCTGGTTCATTACTTTAGCCATACCACGACCGTACTTCATCATGTCCATGTCGGTCTTGCCGCCTTTGGCAAACTTGGTCATTGGCTGCCCGGGATGCAGCTTCTTCTCGTGCTTGTGCACAGCCCCAGCTATCATCTTCTTGTCCTGCTTCAAGTCTTCTTTGTCCATATCAACTCCTAAGTTACTGTAACTGAACCAAGTTCCAATGCTGCTACCAAGTAATTTGGTGTCAGTCCATCATCATTTGCCCTAGACCCGCCCACCGGGTTCCAGTTCCACTGAAATACTCGGCTTCCTTCGCCTGAATACCCATCTACCAGCAAGCCAGAAGCGTAGTAGCTCAAATCCCTGCGTGGCTCCCGCACTGCTTGCGGGTCATCTACCGGGTACATCCCCAACTGTAACTGAGGTTGATCCGGTGTCCAACAGGTTGGGCACACCAGCAAGTTGTAAGTTTTGGTCTTGACAACTTCTTTCTTCAGTTCCTTCAACTTGTAGCGGAACCCGCAGCGGTCACATTCCGCTATCGAATTCTTGCCGGATGCGAACCTATTACCCATGATTACATAAACATCTGCCGGGGCACGAATCGAACCGCGGCTTTCTCTCGGTCCTCATCCTGCGCCAACTGCCACGCCTCATCATATTGCATCTTCAATACCTGCAGCCGCTCCATGCCGTTAGGCAGCTTGAGCGCCAAGTAGTACGCCAACCCTGCCGCTACACATGGGATAAACCTGAACGGAACATCCATCGTATCCGAGCCGTCCCCGGCGTTTTGGTTCCTACGCAGCCGCCAGTACACGAAGGTATAGGTCTGGGAGCCATCAGGAGTGGGCCAGACGCTGATTGCAGGGGGGTTTGATACATACACTGCTGTACTCGTTGTATGCGTGGCTGCGGTGGTATTTGCCTGACCTCTGGAGCAAGCTGTCAGGACATTGCCTACGATATACCCGTAGTAAATAATCTCACTGTCTACCTTGATGTAGCCGGCGGCGGCTAGTCCCACGACAGAATCCAAAGTGATAGTTGTCGCTGTGGCAGTCACTGCGCCACTAAGTGTTAGGGTTGTAGCGGAAGTCTGTCCCGAGTTACGTTGGATCATCACCTGAATGGGCCGCGCTTGCTGCAGCTTGTTAGGCAGTGTGGCGTAGGTGCTGACGCTAATCCGGGTGATGGTCAGATCTGCTTGGTTGGCTGTCGAGTTGGCGTTTGTGCGGATGACATGCTCAAGCAAGTCTACGGTGTCCACCGGCAGCGCATAGGTGTTCAAACCCTGAGTCAGGGTAAACGACCCCTGCTCAATCGTCCACATGTTGATGCCCCGGTTGGCCCAGTCAGCAAACATGATGTTAAGTGACCGACGCGCCGTACGCATGTCATAGCCCGTGCGAAGTTCAGAGCCTGCGCGTTCAAACGCATCCTCAATGACCTCACTCAGGTCCATGTCAAAGTTAGCAACGCCCGAAGTTGTCATTATCTAAATCCTGCGGTTTTCTTTGCTATGCCCTTGGGTTGGGCTACGAATTGTTTTCCAGCAGCTTTACCCGCCCTTTTAGCTCTGGTGGTGGCCGCATACTCACTCGGGCTGAGACTTTTAATCGCAGCTTCAGGCAAGTACCGCTCCCCCGTCTTACTCGACGGTTTACCAGACTTGGTTCGCCATTTCTGGTCGCCCCAATCTTTCAGGGACTGCTGCGGAGCTTTCAATCTCGGTAGCCCCCGCCAGCTTTTTTATAACGCTGCGCTACCATCTGTGCTTTTCTAGCGCTCCAAAGTCCTGCGCCAGTGCCTGCTGTGGCCTCTGCCTTTACGGCGTTAAAAATCCGCTTACGCAGAGCAGGCTTGGTGTAGTTACCCGCTTCATTGACCTTTGACTTTACCTCTCCACCGTCCGCATATTGCGTGAAGTCCGTGTTGTCACGGCGCTTCTTACGCTTGCCGGTAGGCATCTTGCTAGGGTCAATGGCCCCCATGCCACGGGAGGCTCTCATATCAGCAGGCCGTGCCGCCGCTTTTCATCTTGATCTGCTTGGCTTTGGTCTTGCCTTTGGATGCAATGCCGTCAGCCGCACGGACGAAACCGCCGGTTGCCATCTTGGTCATGCCGCCCTTGTTCATGCCCATCATCTGCTTTTTGTCAGATGCTTTGTCGGCTTTGGAACCTTCTTGCACACCCTTTTTCTTAGCAATCATTGCCATGAAACCGGAGTTCATTTTCGTAGCCATATCACCACCTCGTTTAAAAGATTTGCCTTTGTCGGCTTTGCTGAAATCTTGCCCCACGGACTGTGGGACACCTACCTTCTTGGCAAAGCTCGGGCTGTGAGCTATCGCCTCCATGAAATTATGCTGGGCTTTTGAGGAAGAAGGCATTTAACACTTCCATCTTGCAAGAGCCGCCGCCTTGCGGGTTGGTTTACCCTTCTCGTCTTTCATCGGCCCCGGCATACCGCTCATCCGGGCGCAGAACGAGTCCTTGCGTGGGCCACCTTGGGGCTGTGGAGCCTTGAGGTTGCTGCCCGTAGCTGCGTTGTACTTAGCCCTGCCCTTGGCAGTCAGACCAGCGCCCTGAGAGATCGGTAGCTTTTCGCCCCGACCAACAGAGAGAACCGGGCCTTTCTTCTTAGCCATAGAACACCGTTAATTTGGACGATGTTGGCAGGGTCACGTGTATGTCAGTTAAAAACAACACACCCTCACCCGGCACTGTGAAAGAGAACGCAGACTGATTGGTAGATAAATTAAATTGAAGCCGAGTAGTGCCACCGGAGCCACCATCCCTCAGAATAATGTCTCCAGCAGTGCCACCGGGAGTAACAATAAGACCTTTAACCCTATTGCGCCCCGACACCACTGTGCCTGTGGTCTCTCTGTGAATCGCTAGTACGTCTGTCTGTTGCATAATTAATCTCCTTGAATAAAGGGGCCGAAGCCCCTTAGACTAATTACGCAGACGCTGGGAATTGCAAACCAGTAGAGTCGGCTACGGTGTAAATGATGGTGTATTGCACAGTTCCCGCAGTCACTGCTGCAACGGTTGGGGTCATTGTGGCGATCACTTTAACGTCTGTAGCGCCAACGCCAATGCCGTTAGGAGCCGCGGTAGAAGCTGCCCCGGACCATGCGCCCAGTTTAGTTGCTGCGTTACTAGCCGCCGCACGACCTTGAGCCGTAATGTCCGTAGAAGCCCAATACAAAGCGGCTGTAGTGCCGTCGCCAATGGTCACGTTCGCGGCAGTTGAGCCTGTAAACGCAACGATGGTGTCAATGTGGATGAACTGAATCTGAGCGCCGGCAGGCAGTACGCAGATGGTGTCGGTAGTCGCGGAAGCGGCCTGACCGGTGTAATTTTTCTTGAATGTTTGCGAAACAACGGTAGCACCGCAGTTCTCAATATTACCAACCGTTGTGCCCGTTGTGTTGCGGACAGTACCGAGCAGCCAAGGGCCGAGGTGAGTTGCGAATCCCATGATGAGTTCCTTCATGCGTTAAGGTGTATCAATCTTGCATGTAAGTCAGCCGGGACTGTTTGATACACCGGAAAGCCCGGAGTAAGAGCAATATATCAGGAATTGGTGGGGGGTGCAAGAAGCTTGTTGGATTTCTTCAAATTTTCTTCTTGGGTGGTCACGCGCAGGTTCCATGGGACATGTAGACCGCAAACAGTCTCACCCTGTAGCGGGATGATGTGGTCTACGACATAGCGCTCCCCCGTGGTCTGGGTCATAGTGATGGCAACCTGATAAAGCTGTCGGATTTCCAATTTTTGCTTCCGCGTAATCCAAGGTGGGGTGGCGTCACGAAACCGACGACGGCGAAAACTTGTAAGCGTTTTGTATAGGTCGGGGTTACTTTGCTTGTACTTACTCTTGTACGCTTGTTTTTCTGCTGTGGGTCGCGCTTGTGCGCGGGCAATGACCTGCGCACGGTTTTTTTCGTAATACCGCTGTTTAGCCTCTTCCCCCGCATCTGACTTGTTGTACTGCCTGAAATACTCAACGCGAATGGCGTTGCCGCGCTCCCATTCAACCTTTAAGCACTCAATGCACGCGCCTTTGGTTTTGCGGGGGGCTATGTGCCCGTGCTTGCACGGCTCTCCCGTAAAGTAGTACTTAGCTTCGGCGGCTTTGGCTTCGGAGCGGGTTTTAGGTAGTTTGGTAGTGTCCATGATGTTTCCTATGTTACGACACAGGTAATGTATCACAGTTTTAACCGCGCCGCAATAGGCAAAGAAAAAGGGAGCCGAAGCTCCCTTTTTTGTAGCAACCAACCTAGGCTGGCTGCGGGTTTGCTTAGGACGAACCCGGAGAACCGAAAATTCCAAGCGGGTCACTCCATCCAAAGCTGTAGCGCTCACGGGACTTGTAACGCACGTTGCCTGTATCAAAATCCCCATCCATTGAGTTTGCCAATGCAGTGCGCTCAAAGTGCTTCAGACCGTTGGGTACGTCAGTGGTCAGATACCAGCCGTTGCTGTCAGTCAAGAAGTGATTGACACAGTAGCCTTCAGGGATCGAGCCGTTGTTCTTCAGCGCGTTAATATCGTTGTCGGTAGTGCCAACACGCAGGCTGGTCTCCAACAGACGAGTAGCAACGAACATCAGAGCCGGAGGAATCACCAGCTTGCGCGGCTTTGCTGCAATCAGCAGGCCACGCTCGTCCGTCCAAGCAGCAATCTGAATGACCGCGGCTTCCAAAGAAGTCTCGTTCAAATCAGCGCCAGTTGCGGGACGATTGCTGTTGGTTCCACCGTTGGTCAAGGGGTGTGCTGTGCTGAACAAAGCAACGCCGTCACCGCCAATGTAGTTGGCAGAAAAACCGTTGTTGATCACCGACGCAGCCTTAACTTGCTTGGTGTACGCCATAGCACGGGCCAGAGCCTTGGTGTAACGAGCCGACAGGGAGTCGTACAAGTTATCTTCCACAGCCTCTTCCGTGATGGAGAAGCCAAGTGCAATGGTCTCGTGGTTGTACCGAGCGGTGAACGCTTCCTGCGCATTGTCATACGCAATGGCAGAGCCCTCGTTCTTCACTGGTGCAGCACTAAAGCCGGACAGCTTGGTCTCTTCTTCAAAGCTACGCTCCGATTTTTCGGTTTCGTAGAGTTCCTTGTGCTCTTCGCCGTAGCGGGTGTACTCCAGACCAAACAGGGCGTTCAGACCGGGGAGCAACTCTTTAAGTAGTTGTGCGCGTGAAATTGCCATGATTTAGCTCCTTAAGCGCCAGTGGCAGAGTAGTAGCCATGAAGACCTTGGTTCAACTTAACCAAGATTTCAGGATACTGAGTGAAAACCACAGTCGATGTGTAAACACCGGAGTTCAGCGTAAAGGTAGCAGCTTGGTCAAGCACAACAGAAGTTGCACCCGCAGCGGCGGCAGTTTTTACGAAAGAACCCGTCTGTGCAACTTGACCGCTAGTGGTCAACACAGAAACGTCCGTGCCAATTGGCAATGCAAACGGCAGAGCACTTACGGTCAGGGTAGTAGTACCCGTACTGAAAGTAGCTGTACCCAAAGCAACTGCGGTATCCGCCACAACACCAATCATGCGCAGGGGCAGAGTGGTAGTAACTGGAGTGTCCGTAGGAGCCAGAACAGCATTGGAAGAGTTGCCGGTATTGGTGTTACCAGTAGCGTTATTGATAGCTGACAGGTTAGTGCCAATCATCGCCAAAGCGCCAGAAGCAACGGTAGTGCCGGAACTGCAAACAACCGCCTTGAACACCGCATCAGGATCGTCCAAAACATAAGCTTGGCAGTCACCGGCAGCGGTGCTTGCGGGCCAATATTGCGAGAACAACTTTTGCTTAGTCGTGGGGTTGGTGTAAGTGCAGCCCAAGAAAATACCGACAGTCTGGTTCAAACCAGTACCGGCAGCAACTGCGGCGCGTGTGGCAAAGCCACGGGACAGAACAACAAAGTCACCATAGAAGATGTTAGTCGCGTAACCGTACTGGATGTTGTACATGCGGGTAGAACCAGCAAATACTTGACCTCCAATTAGGTTCTGC
>Ga0214919_10000478_pt1 | contig 68310 bp, 50 predicted proteins | sample LL1503_MetaG_FD_177994 | JGI IMG/M metagenome (GOLD analysis project Ga0214919, IMG submission 177994) | Freshwater microbial communities from Lake Lanier, Atlanta, Georgia, United States - LL-1503 | ecosystem: Environmental > Aquatic > Freshwater > Lake | place: USA: Georgia | collected... | reverse complement strand
AACAAAAAAAAGAAAAAGAAAAAAAAGATGAAAATAATAATTTAAAAAATAAATATACAATTTTTTTAAAAAAAAAAATATCTGGTTTAAAAAAAAATGTTAATTTTGATACATCAAATTTTTCATTAACTAATGCAGTATCAATAGCAAGTACAACTGTTTTACAAAATAATTTAAATAAAATATTAAATTCAACAATGAATAAAATATCAAAAGAATTTTTAAGTGAAATAATACCTAAAAAAAATGAAGTAATTGAAATAACAGATATGTATATAAAAAAAATAAAAAATGAAATAATAACTAAATTAGAAGAAAATATAGATAAAAAAGAAAATAAAAAAGAAAATTTAAAAGAAATTTTTTATCCATTAATACAAGAATATAAAAAAGACTATGATAAAGAATTAAAAAAAAAAGAAGAAATAGACAAAATATTTAATGAAGAAAAAGAAATTATAAATAAAGTAAAAAGTGATTTTTTTAAAGATAATTTATTAAATAAAATAGAAAAATCAAAAGGTAAAAAAATATCAAAAGAAGAAAAAAAATTTGATATTAATAATATGAGTATTATTAATTATATTATAAAATTATCTAACAAAATAGAAGAAAATAAAATATTATTAGAATTAAATAATATTTATCTCATTAAATATAAACCAATATTACCAAAAGGGAAATGTAAAGGAGAAACATTAATGTTTTTTGATGAAACACTTAAAGGAAAAATATTAGAACAACAATCATTAATGATGTATATTGGAGATTTAAAATTTCTTTTACTTTGTGACGAATATGATAGTAGAAAACGTAAATCAAAAATAAAAATATTTAAAAAATATGAAGATTTTGAAATTTTATCTATGATTCAAAAAAATGTTATGTATGAAATAAAAAAATTTGAAAATAGTGAAAAAAATGAAAATAATTCTTTTTTTAATAAATTTTATTCATTAGAAAATATTTCACCAGAAAAAAAAACAGTAGGAGGAGGTTTTTTAAATAAATTTGTTAAACCAATAGAAAATATTAAAAGTAGCGCTAGTAGTTTAGGTGAGCTTGGTGCTTATCCATTTAAAAAAATATATAATCTAGAAATACAAAAGGTAAAAAAAGAAATAATTGAAGATTATAATGAAAGAAAAAAAGAAAATAATAATAAATATGTTTCTAATAATTATAATATTATTGGAAATATAGTAAAAATAAAATTTCCTAATAATACTAATTATTATGGTGAATTTTATGGTATTATATTCAAAAAAATGAAGGATGATATATATGAAATATTATTTAAATCAGAAAAAGAAAAAAAAAGTCTAGGAATAAAATTTGAAGGAAAAGTGGAAAATGATTATTTACATAGTTTTGAAATTAAATTTAAAAATATTGATACTTTTTATAATAATGATTATGATACAAAAATATATTTTGATTTTGAAATAAATAAAAATGATAATGATAATGATAATGATAATGATAATGAAAAAGATGAAGAAAAAGATGTAGAATTAACAAAGGTTTTTAGTTTTAATAATTATTATAATAATATAATAAAAAAAAATAAAAATCTTACCTTTCGAAAAATAGTAAGTAGTGATAATAAGGATGTACCTTTTTTTGAAAATACAGAAAAAGCGAATGAAATAAAAAAAAATCTTGGTGTTTTATTTGATGCATTATTTTTTAATAAAGAATTAAAACCAGAAAAAAGCTATTCTAGTTTAAAAATAAAAGATGAAAAAGGAAGTAAATGTTCTACAAGTTTCAATAAAAAAATAAAATGTTTATTTTTATTTACAAATAATGAAGGAGAAAATATCTATTTAAAAGCAGAACATTATGTAGTAATAAATTCTAATAATTTAGAAAAAAAAATAGAAGAAAAAAAACAAAATGGAGGACAAAAATCTAAAAAACTAACAAAAAAAAATAATAAAAAACTAACAAAAAAAATTATAAATAAATTTTAATTAATCCTTTTTTCAATATTTTCAAACATTTCAGGATTATAAACTAAATTACCAGTAGGTCTATATTGATTAATTGGTGTGTATTCCTTTTTACCTTTTTGTATTGGATTACCATTACGATCATTCAAAATTCTACCATTAGGATCTTGTTCGTCTTCTTCTTCAGGAGAACCTTTTTCAACAAGATTCCCTTTTTCATCTATAATTTTCCCCGTTTTTTTCTTTATTTCATTACGAACATAAGAAGGAACCCAATTACTCCAAGAAATAAAAAGGGTATTCGGATGTATATATCGAACATGAAACCCATTTTCTTCTAATTTTACAACTAAATAACCAATACATTCTCCTTGGTCGTAAATAGGTTCTCCAAAAATATATTCAGGAACAGTAAACCAAATATGTTTATCATTAACTTTATTTCTTCCAGTAAATTGAATACGTTTATGAATTCTATTTAATAATTTATTGAATATAGATAATTGTTTTAAATCCCGTTGTTGTTTTTTTTCATATAAATCATCAATATTGACTTTACCAATTGTTTCTTCATCATCAACTGTTAGAAAACAAGACATATCAAAATATAATAAAATATTACTATATTTTGATAATATAATTATACCACAAAAAAACAACATAAATATATTTTTTCAAAAAAAATAACCCTAAATAATAAGATGGACGAATCAATTGAAAAAACAAATAAAATAAAGCATTTAGTAATTTCAGGAGGTGGACCAAGAGGATTCATTTTTTATGGGATATTAAAAGAACTCTATAATAATGGATTTTGGAAATTAGAAGATATAGAAACAATGTATGGAACATCAATTGGTTCTTTATTATCAGTAATTTTATGTTTGAATTATGATTGGGATACGATTGATGATTATTTTATAAAAAGACCATGGCAAAACATATTTAAATTTAATATGTATACAATTGTCGATTCTTTCCAAAAAAGAGGATTTTTTTCAATAAATATATTTAAAGAATCTTTTATTCCTCTTTTCAAAGGAAAAGATATATCTATGGATATTACACTTCAAGAATTCTATGATTTGAATGGAATTGAATTACATATTTTTGCAACAGAAATAAATAGATATGAATTAATAGATTTTTCATATAAAACACATGGTAATTATAAAGTAATAGATGTTGTTTATTATTCTTGTTCTTTACCTATTATCTTTTCTCCAATATTACAAAATGATCTTTGTTATTGTGACGGAGGGTTAATATTAAATTATCCTTTAGAAAAATGTTTAAAAAATGGTGCAAATAAGGATGAAATACTCGGAATAAAAATCACAATAGATGATACCAACATTTTCAAAATAAATGAAAATAGTTCTATTTTTGATTATATTTTTTATTTAATTACTAAAATATTAGAAAAAAAATTATTGATAAACGAAAATATTGATGTACCTTGGGAAATAACTGTAAAAACCTCTCAAAATACTATTTATAGTTTTTATAAAATATTAAGTTCTCAAGAGGAACGTATAAAATTAATTGAATACGGAAAAGAATGTTGTAAAGATATTTTAGAAAAGCAAATTATCCCTGGTTAAATTGAATACTTTCACATTTTACATCGTCTGGAATTATATGTAAGACGCATTTTGATTTTTTACCGTAAAATGGAACAACACACCCCTTTTCTTTAAAAAATTTTTTTACGCGTTTTTTTGTTTTATTATTCATACATCTTGCGCGAAAGTTCTCATATCTTTCTCTAACATTTTCATATGTTAAATTCGATTTTTTACATAACATATCATTGATTATTTCATGTAAATTATAGACATATTTAGAAAATGTTTCTCTCGATTTCATATGGCTAATATTTAACGGTAATTTTTTGAAATTTTTTACTAAATTTTTACGACATTTACCACAAGGTAAAACGTGTTTCAAATTTTTAATAAAATTCATATAATTGTATTTGTCTTCTTTTGTAGGATAAACAGGATAATTGAAACTTATTGTATGAAGACAATGCCACATACTCGGTCCCCAAATAGTAGTAAGCATTCCATCATTGCTGTTATAATCTTCTTTCGAATAAATTTTACTTGAAACATTTTTTCTGGTATTACGCATTACTTAATATAATAATATATATTTTTATAAGTAAAATTTCTAAAACAATTTTCGTTTTAGTATATATAATAAAATGGCAAATTTTATTGATGTTTTACGTAAATACATTTCACCATATTATTACTATATTATTGCATTTGTAATTTTTGTTATATTTTCAACAGCAGGAATATTTTGGTATAATAGACAAAAAGATAAAACAGTGAATCGTTTTAAAGATGTAGCAAATATAAATCGTCGTAATAAAGAAGCTATTGTATATTTTTTCCATGTTGATTGGTGTCCTCATTGTAAAACGGCTGAACCAGAATGGAACGCTTTTAAAACTCAATATGATGGTGTAGAAATTAATGGTTATCTTATAAAATGCAATGATATAAATTGTACTGATGAAGACAGTAATATAAAATATTTAATGAATCAATATAAAATAGAATCGTTCCCTACTATAAAATTAGTACTTGATGATAAAACAATTGATTTTGATTCTAAAATAACGAGAACATCATTAGGATCTTTTGTCAATACTATGTTGTAATATTATTTAGAAAAATAAATTATATCTTTTAAATTTTGATCAATTAAAAAGGATTGAAGTATAATATAATATAATAGAATATCATATTATATTAAGAAAATGCAACCAGAAAAGTATAGTTTAGATATATCAAATAATTCGATAAATAATATTAATATTAATAATAATCAAAAAAACGATACAGATGAAATTATTGTACCATTTTGGATAAATGATCCAAATGTATTGTTCCAACAACAATATATTTTTGAATTTTTTCCAACAGAATCTATGACATACGAACAAAAATTAAATACAATTACTAGAACAATTATCATTCTCACTATAATTTGTTTTATATTGACTAAAAGTATTCGTATAATTATAATAAGTGCTTTAACAATAGGTATTATTTATATTGTTTATTACTATCACGAATTAGAAAAGTCTAAAATATCAAGTAAAAAGAAATTATCAACATTGAAAGAGGGGTTTAGTGGTGCTGTATCCGATTTTCTACAAGATAATAAAATACCTATTCCAAGTGGTGTATTTCAAAGACCTGATTCCAGTAACCCTTTTTCAAATGTTATGATGACAGATTATGATTACAATCCGAACAAAAAACCTGCTCCTCCATCATTTAACAACAATATTAATTCTCAAATATTAGCTCAAGCTAAACAAACGGTAATAGAATCAAATCCAGATCAACCCGATATTGCTGATAAATTATTCAGAGATTTAGGAGAACAATTAGTTTTCGAACAGTCAATGAGACCTTTTTATTCTAATCCTGGCACTACTATTCCTAACGATCAAGGTGCATTTGCTGATTTTTGTTATGGTAGCATGATATCTTGCAAAGAAGGTAATGCTTTTGCTTGTGCTAGAAATTTATCGCGTCATACAAATAGTTAAACTCAGGTCAGGGAACCTACGGTTCCCCTGAAACCCCTCCCTTAAAAGAAAAAACTTGATGTTAACCGAATGATTAATATCAAATACATTATAAAAGGAGGGGGTTTCAGGGGGAACCTACGGTTCCCTGACTGACTTATAATATGATTATAATATGAATAATATATAATAGAATGTCCGAATCTCAAGTAATTGGTGAAGGAACATATGGTTGCGTTCACAAACCTCAATTATACTGTAAAGGAGAAGATACCCAATTACAAAATGCGGTTTCTAAATTAATGAAAAAAGGTGTAGCAAATAATGAATTTAAAGAATATAATATTATAGATAAAGCTGATCCTAATAATAAATATTATTTAGGAATACCGTCTAAATGTAAACCAGAACATAGAAAAAACAAACAAGGAATATATAATAAAAATTCCACAAAAAATTGTAAAAATTTAAAAAAAAATGATCCCAAAATTATAAATAATTTAGATAAATATACATTGATGATTATGGAAAATGGTGGAGATAATCTAGAAATTTTTGCAGATAAGGCTAATAAATGGGATAAAAATGCAGAATCTACTAAAAAAATGGAAATATTTTGGTTAGAAGCACATAGGATTTTTCTAGGTTTGAAAACATTTTTAGATAACGGAATAATACATCATGACTTAAAAGCACAGAATATAGTTTACAATGAAGCAAATGAACGTATTAATTTTATTGATTTTGGATTGATGAAAAAAAAAACGTCTATAATTAATGAATCTAAAAAATCAAAATATGGTTTTTCGGTAAATCATTGGTCTTTCCCTTTAGAAACCCTTTTTATAAATAAAAATAACTATGAATATATTTTAAATCTATCAAATAGCGAAAAAATAAAATATATAAATAAAATTATATCTGATTTTAAAAATGATGAAGATAAAGATATAGTGAATGCAATAAAAAATTTACTTTATTCTATTTCAAATAAAAACGATAAATTTTTAAATCTGAAAGATGTATTTTATAACTGTATAAAAGAATATGGTGAAACAATATTATTTTGTTTTTTAAAAAAACCTAATAATTACAATGATTTTTTAAATTTGTGTTTAAATACAATAGATATTTATGGAACAGGAATAGGATTTTTATATGTTTTGAAAGAAACGTATCATCATATAGATCCTGCATTCGCAGATGATTTATCAAAATTATTTTTAAATATGGTAAATGGAAATTTATTGAAACGTATTCATGTAGAAGATGCATTAAATGAATATGAAAATATACTGAAAAATAATGGAATACTGAAAAAATATAATAAACATTTTTTAAAAAATGAATTAATTGATGGATCACCAATACCATTAAAAATTCAAAAAAATATTAATTCTATTAATATTGATAGTCTTTATGTTACAGCTGAAGAAATGAAAGATGTATTAGATAAAGATGAGAATGCTTTAGATCCCAAACACAATTGTATTGCTGGGAAAGAATATAATCCTATAACAAAAAGATGTGTTAAAATATGTAAACCCGGATATTCCAGAGATTCGAATTTCCGTTGTAAGAAAAATAAAACCCAAAAAAATCCAACACCTATATTGAGTCCTAAAAAATGTCCTTATGGAAAAGAAATAAACCAAAAAACAATGCGTTGTGTAAATATATGTAAACCCGGATATTCCAGAGATTCGAATTTCCATTGTAAGAAAAATAAAACTCAAAAAAATGTAAAAATCAAACCAGAATCTGGACCAAAAAAATGCCCTCCTGGAAAAGAATTGAATCCCAAAACGTTGCGTTGTGTCAACAAATGTAAACCAGGATATAATCGCGATAAAGATTTTAAATGCGTTACAAATAAAACCGCTATTCGACGACTCCAAAAATCAGAAAAATAAATTTGAATGAATATAATATATTATTATGGAAATCAATTATTTGGATGTTACTATTGGAACTTTAATTACAGAAATAATTTTTATGGCAATTTTTTTATTTATTGTTGTTAAATTGACAAATGTATCTAAATGGTACAAAGAACTTGGATTAGGCGCTGTATTGTCTGATGTAACTGTAATAATATTATGTATTGCAATAACATCATTTTTATATCCATTGATATTCAACAAATTCAACATTTTCGTATTTACAGGTTTAGCTGTAGCTATTCAGATTACTCATGATATTCTTTTTTCAAAAATTATAAAATTAATTCCTTCGGGAAATAGTCGTATAATAAATATTTTCAAATCATATTCAGAAAGTGCTGGATTTGATGTATTATTTACAGATTCAATGATGATCGTATCTAGTATATTGTTTATGAAATTTATAGAAGGTTTTTCTTTGAAACAAAAAATGTTTATATTGATTTTATCATTGTATATATTACCATACTTCCTTTATTCATTTTGAAAAAATGTTTTTTGTACTTGTAAATATAAAATAACAAATATTATATTATTATTATATTGTATAATAATATAATAGATATGTCATCAATGTTTGATTTCAATTTTAATAATATGGGAAGAATTAGTTTAGATTCTACTGACCAATCTCAAAAAAATGTTTATAATACTCGATTTGCAAACTATACTCTTTCTAATTATTTTAGTAACATTGTTTCTGACAATCATGTAAAATTTGCTATAGAACAACCTACTACAACATTTAATGGTATGACAAACGGACATGGATTATCCGGACAATCCGCAGCAGATGAATCGGAACTTTTTTTTAGTATGGAAAATGAACGTTCTATTGAGAAACTTATGTTGTTCCCTCGACCATTTTTAACTGTACCATATTTAGGGAAAGGAAGTTGTGATCCAGCTTTAGAATCTCAATTACAACAAGGCGAAGTAGTCCATGATAAAAAGAGTGTATCGACTATTATGGAAAAATCATTTAGCGATTATTCTTTATACCCTACAAATAGTGATATGAAATCTAGAGTTGAGGATCCTGCAAAAAATGTAGAAGAAGCTGCTTTGAATGGTTGGGTAAGAGGTGGTATGACTACTCGAGATATGTCTAGTGATACCAAATTTCAAAATGGTAATCGTCCTTCTAATAGTTTTTAGATGATTTTTTGATTATTATTTAATTTTATTTTTTTATTTATTTCGAATAAATAATAATATAAAAGGTATTAAACGTTCATTATAGTATTATTATATTACTGAAATACAATAATATGATAGAATATCCTACAAATATTGTTATAGAATATACAAATACAAATGAATATCGCAAATGTATTCGAAAACTTTTTAATATGAATAAAAAAAATTATGAGGATAAAATCAAAAAAATAGAAAATCATAACGATGAAATTCTTGATGATGAAACACGAGATGAAATATCCTATGATGATGATTCTTCGAAAATGATGTTAGAATATCTGTTTCAAAAAACCCAACATATTGAAGAATTTTCAGAATTATATAAAAAGGCTGCTGCGCGAATGTTTTCTGTTGATGAGACTATAGGGCAGGCTATATTATTTTCATACGACTATTTGTATAATTATCATTATTGTTTAGTAGATTTTTTTAATGGTGTTTTCAATAAAAATTCGGATTCTTATAAAGTTCTTGTAAAAAAATTATCGTAATCAATTATATAATGGCATCAACACGTAACTTAAATACACCCGGTGATTATAAAATGGAACAAAAAGCTTATAGAGATAATTTGGATTATTTGACAGATAAAAATAACAATTATGGTATTCCTGAAAAAATACATTTTGCTGGAGATGGATTATTAATGGGAAGGATTGCATCCGAATCTCTTTCTAGTAATTCTTGTGATGTAGAATCCTTTTTGAGAGGAATCGGATCGACTAATTTAGTTGAACCTATGTCTGATGTAAAACCTGATATTCGTAATTATAAAAGTTTAGATATTATGAATCGTATTCCAATGGTAATGCCTAGACCACTTAGTGTTTCAAAAAATCAAAGACCTTATATGAATTAGTATTTTGAAAAAACTATTTTTATAAGTGTATATAATTATTTCATGTCTTTTTAGTAATATAATAATATATATTAATAGATATTATTATAATGGATGATGATGATAAATCAATACTATTAATACTTCATTTAATTAAAGCTTTGACAGATGGTAATGATGATAATGAAGGTAGTACTAATCATGATAATGATAGTATTAATAATGATGGTAATGGTAATGATACATTAAAACATATTATTGAAGTTATTAAAAAAGTTATAGAACCAGAAGAAATTGTAGTTGCAGAAGAAGCAGCAGAAGAAGAAGAAGCAGCAGAAGAAGAAGCAGCAGAAGAAGAAGCAGCAGAAGAAGCAGAAGAAGAAGAAAAAGAAGAAAAAGAAGAAAAAGAAGAAGAAGAAGAAGAAGAAGAAGAAGCAGAAGAAGAAGAAGAAGAAGAAGAAGAAGAAGCAGAAGAAGAAGAAGAAGAAGAAGAAGCAGAAGAATCTGATAATAAATTAAAAACAACAATTGAAATTATAAAAGCTCTTGCAAATCCAAAAAAAGAAGAAAATGGAAATAATAATTTTGTTACTTCACAAGTAAACCAATCAGAAACGGAAAAAAATTCTGAAGTATTAGAAAAAACTATTAGTATTATTCAAGAAATTGTAAAACCAAAAATAATACAAGAAGAAAATATTCCTGAAATTAAAGAATATAATTGCAACTCTATTGACACTATAGAAATACAAATTTATAAAGCGGCAGAAGAAGAAGAAAAAAATATTAATGGTATTCTTAACGAAGAAGAAAAAAATAATAAAAAAGAAGAAATCAAAAAAAAAATTATAGATTCATCAATAGAAATAAAAATGTTACCAGATGATTCAATAGATTCAATTGAAACAAATTGTAATGATGAATTAGATAATTATATCGAAATTATGAGTGTAAAAATTAAACCTACTCCAAATTTTATTGAACCAAATTTAATTGATAGTTCAAAAGTTGAAACAACTTCACAAAGATTAAAAAGATATTGTAGTAATATTTCTAATGCTTTTGCAAGTAATACTAATCCTATTACTGGTCCTGTTACTGGTCCTGTTACTGGTCCTGCTACTGGTCCTGTTACTGGTCCTGTTACTGGTCCTGCTACTGGTCCTGCTACTGGTCCTGCTACTGGTCCTGCTACTGGTCCTGCTACTGGTCCTGCTACTGGTCCTGCTACTGGTCCTGCTACTGGTCATTCTAATCCTGCTTGCAGCCCTGTTAGTGTTCCTACTCCTCATTCTACTCATAGTCCTCTTCCTATTACTGGTCCTAGTCTTACTACTCTTAATATTAATACTGATAATTTTAGTTTATTAGATAAAATTAAATTAAAAATAATATTAAAAAAAATATATGAAATATTAAAACCTAAAAATAAGAATTCTGTATTGGAAAATGTAATAAATATTATTCAACTACTTTCTAGCAAAAAATCAAATGAAGAAGAAAAAAAAGAAAAAGAAAAAGAAGAAAAAGAAGAAAAAGAAGAAAAAGAAAAAAAAGAAGAAAAAGAAAAAGAAGAAGAAAAAGAAGAAAAAGAAAAAGAAGAAGAAGGACAAGTAGGAATAAAAAAACCAGAATATCCAATAGCAGAAGTAACAAATGAAGATAATGAACCCAAAATATTATATTTAAATGGAACAAATAAGATAAAAATAGAATAGATTACAAATTAGTAAAAGATATAAAATTTTTATGTAAAAATAATAAAATGATAAAAAAATATGTAATGGCGACTATAAAAATACCAATGGAATTAAAAAAAGACAATACAATTGAATCTTTTTCAGAATATATTGATATGAGTTTTGAAAAAATAGATAAAATACCAGAAAAAAAAAATATAACTTTTGATGATAAATATATTACTGAAAAAATAAATAATTTTTATTCTTTCAAAGAATCAGAATCAGAATCAGAATCAGAATCAGAATCAGAACCAGAACCAGAACCAGAACCAGAAGAACAAAAATCAATTATCATAAAAAAGGAAGAAATAAAAAAAAAGAATAAAAAAAATAGAATAACAACATTCAAAATAAGAGATAAATTATTACATAGACAAACATCTAGAAAATACATTTAAACCGTTTAATCACTATTAAATAACAAACACATATTTCTCGCTTCAAGATTGTCATTATCTCTACAAAACAATTGCTTTACCATATTATCATCTCGAAATCGAATTGTATAATCTTGTTGTATATTATTACGTCCAATACGCCCCATTGCTTGTAATGTTTTTTGTTGAGTCATTCTAGATAAATCCTTACCTATGAATCCGTGACAGAATTGATAATTTGTACCATAAATGTAATCTGTTGAAGCAATAATTATAAACAATCGTTGTTCGTCTGCTAGTTTTTTCATAATTTCTCTGTATTCAATACATTTAATATCTGTAAACATTCCAATTCCTAATAACAATAATATCTTCAAATCATTTTCAACATTTAATTCCATAACTTTCTTTGCAATATCTTCTCCAATATTTGATACAAAACTTGATTCATTGATTTCACTATCAGGTCCCCAAGCTTGTTGATGAGGGCGTGTATTAGGTATATATGAAGCATCTAGTGAAACCAATTTGATTTCTTTACGTAATTTGTTTATTTTATCCATCCATGCTTGTGATTCTTTACATAAACGTCCGCTTTCTCTAGCATCTGTTTTTTCTTCTCCTGGTATTGTCACCTTTTTTTCCTTTATTTCAATCATTTTTTCAAAATCTTCTATTTGTTTTATAAAATCTTCATTTTTAGTTATTTTCATTAATATGGTTTGGAAAACCGTTGAAGGAATATTGGTTTGTTGAATATAAAATGTTCCGATTTTATTTACATCTTCTGTTAAGAAGATTGTTGGACCATCTGTCAAAGTATGTGCGTCATTTGTTGTAATCAAAATACTAGATGGAACTCTATTCTTTGTTTTTTCGATATTTTCTTGTAAAACTGACCGAGTTCTTTGTAATGGTCCCGAATCCTTTTTCAACATTTCTACACTAGATGTTTTTGTCAAAGGAGGTATAGAATAATATTTAGCTTTTCTTGTTTTTAAATTTTCTTCAAATATATGACTCCATTTTTCAATACCATCTTTTATATGTAAAAGCAATTCCAAGTAATATTCTTTCAAACTATTCATAGTAATATTAGAAATATTGCTATCAAAATAAGTATCTATTGAATATTTGTTGTCTAATAAATCGTTTACATCAATGTCATGAATATCATTCGAAATATATTTTATAAATCGAACAATTTCGCGTAAATCAAAATATCTCAACAATGTTTTATTCTCCTTACAATATTCTACACAATCTATTAATTCGCTGTATTTTTCAAAAAGATAATGAGGTAATACACAGAATCCATCTTTGTTTAATATAGGAATCGATTTTTTACAATCATAACTATTAATTGTATGTATATTTGCACCGTCAAATTTACAGCGGAAATCGTCAAAAACCGAATGTATTTCATCTTCTTTTGGAAGAGTAGCACAAGATAATACTACTGTAGGAATTTTGTTTTCGGTCCAATTACGTTTTATTATATCATGTAAAGGATGCGATTCATAATCCATAGTAATTGTTGGTTCATCCCAATAAGTAATAATTTTTTCTGAGGGATTAAAAGCCAACATATAATACATTGCTGTCAAATATGATTGTACGTCACAAATCATGATTTCTACATTGTCTCCAACACTATTATCTACTTTATAAATTCCACCAGATTTCCGATGTTTTGTAAAATTGATTGCCGAGAAATAGTGAAGACGAATATCTGATGCTGTTTCACAACCAAATGCAAATGCCACTTTTTTCTCTACTGAAATTGCTGCTTTTGCTAAGGCTAATCCAATATGGCGTGCTACACAAACGAAAATAATCCGATAATTTTCAGATAGTCCAATCGGTGAAAGCGTTTTTCCTGTTCCAGTAGGAGCTGTGTATAATATGAGTTTAGGTGATGGATCTTTGCATATCGTAAATAATTCTTTTTGATGAGTAAAAAGCATTTTGTCTTCATATTTAAGTAAATAAGGGTTTTTTTCAATAAAATCGTATGCATTTGTAATAATTTCACTTGTTTTAGTAATAGAATTTCCATATTCAATCAAAGAATTTACAAAAGTCATAACATATTGGTTTGTATTTTCGATAGATGATTTTTTTATTTGAATAAGAGTGTATAAGTAAAAAGCATAACGACTTTTGTTTTTTGAAATGTGTTTTATCATATCCTTACATAATTCCAAAAGGAGAAATTCGAATATATCTGTTTTATTTATTTTTATATGATTATCCAGATTTTGTAATCGAATAGAATCCGCGCTTTTTAGAGAACGTAATTCTCCTGATATTTGTTGAGCTGTGATATTTATATTTATTCCTTTACCGTATTTTTTCATAATAATAGAAATTTCTTCGTCGAAATATTTTTTGTAGAGGAAATATTCGATTTCGGGTGTTTTCTCTATTTTGATATGGGAAAATAACGATTGGGATTCATTGAATCGAATATTCACATCATTATAACCCTGTATAATAAGTTGAATAATTTGTTTTTCATATTCGGATATAGGAATCTCAATATTTTCCCATTCTGATTTAGAAAGTTTATTTTGCGTAAAATCCATAATTTGCTATAGTAATGATATATTATAGTATAAATATTATATCATTTCAAGAATCAATTTTTTATTATTTCAAATCATATACATAAAAAAATATTATTTATATTATTATTTATTATTATTTATTTATTATCCAGTATCTACTTCTAATTCCATCATAAAATATTCTTTATCTTTTTGATATGTTTCATACTCTAGGAATTTTGGATAATCTCTAATACATTTACGAGTCCATTTAAACCCATAGGATTCATAAAATAATACAGAAGTTTCTAACGAACTTAAAATTACTTTTACCTTTTTATTTGTATTTTTATTTTCTACACGAATTCTTTCTAAAATTCCATCAAATAATTTTGAGGCATATCCTTGTCCGCGAAATTGTTGTTTCGTACAAGTAAACAAAATATAATAATGAATTTCATCATTTTTTTTACATTTTTGGTAAATAAGAATAGAAGGACAATTACTTATTTCAAATTCTATATCTAGACAATAAAATGCTATAATAATATTTTTAGTATTATTTAAAATATTTAATGTATATTTATGATGAATCGTATAACTCGAATATTTTATAATTAAATATTCATAATGTTTTTTGAAAGATTCTAATTCTTCAACTATCGTTTCCAACGGCGAATTATCAATAATATTATTAATTAAATTATCCGAATAAAAATTCATTATTTGATTTATTATTTATTATATTTTTAAAAAATAATTCAATTTTTTAATTTTTTACGAAGTGTTCTTTTTCTATTTGAATTATGATTTTTTTTTGTTTTCTTTTTCAAAATACTTATTGAATTATTATTTCTACTTTTATCTATAGATTTTTGTTGTATAGATTTTTCATATAAATCCGCAAAAAGATATAGAGTTTTTATAGTAAATGATCTTAAATTAAAGCTGTTTGTTTTTAAAATACGATTACAAGAACCACTTATTATTTCTTGTAGCAATTCATCATTAGCAATTGATGAAATCAACGTTGATAATATACGTCCGAATTGTCTTACTTCAATTAATATAATATCATTTTTTATTTCCATAACTGATGAAAAAACATCTAAACTATTATACTTGAGCCAATCATGAATTATTTCTGAATTTTTAGACCAATTATTATTTGTTTTTTTATCATTATCATCATCATCATCATTATCATTATCATCATGTTCTTTTATTGGATTTTCAAAAAATTCGAAATAAGAAATTAACGAATAATTTGGATTACCATAATTTTTATTTTCTTTATCCAAAGTATTACTAATTCGAAATGCATTTTTTCTAACATATTTTATATCATATACTAAATATCTATTCAATACTGAGTCATTAATTATTAATTTACGGATAATTTCGATAATCCTTGTTTCATTCAATTTTGGAAAACATTTTTTTACAGAACGTTTTATTTCTAAATATAAGGCATAATTACTATGTCTTGAATTAATAAATAGCGTATCTTTCAAATATTTTGCTTTTACAGATTTTGCTTTTACTTTTGGGTCTTGTAAATAATTATTAAAATATTGATATAATTTGAATAATAATAAGAAAATATATGATTTTATTGTTTTTATTAATTCGGGTTTATTAACATCAGTAAAATTTTTGTTATGAATTGGATCTTTATTGTAATTTTCAAAAAGTTCTTCAATACATAATTCTAATTTGTTAATAATATCTAACCTATTTTTTGATTCTTCATAATAATCAGTAAATACTTTATGTGTATCACGAATCAATTCTCTACAAATATCAATTAAATTCATTGCTTTACAAGAAAAAGTCATTTGAGGAACTAAACAAATATCATCTAGTTCTTGTTCTTCATCAATGAAATGAGTTTGTAAATAATACATGTTTGTTTCAGGATAATGAAATAATTTACGTTTTGTAGGTTTTGGAATTATGATTTTTTCATTATTTAAAACCATATCTAATTCTCCTTGTCCTACTAAAATTAATTTATCAAAATGATATTTCAAATTTTTTATCAAGTTTACAAAAGTGTTTAAAATTATATTTTTTCCTATTTTTGGTTTATAATATGTAAATATCCATTCTGTTCCTGTAAAGATTCCACAATCTTTTTTATTAGATGTCTCAAAATTTATTTTATATTTTTCATTATTATCTAATTGAAATGAGTATAATTCATTTTTGAAACCCTTTGCTAATTCATAAATTTCATCTTCATCATCTTCACCTTCTTCACCTTCTTCACCTTCTTCACCTTCTTTATATTTCAAAATTTCTTTAATTGTTTTTTTTTCCTCTTTATCACATAATTTAGTTAAATATTTAGTAAAACCATTATCTGCTATATCATTTGTTACTAAAAAACTACTATTTTTATCAATTGATGGTTTTTTATTTTTTATTGTTTTACTTTTATAAACATTATATTCTACTTTCTCATTACGACGTAATTCATAAACATCGTCTTCTTCAATAGGATCATTAATAATATGACTATAAAACTCATTAGTAATATCAGTATTCATTAAAATGTTTGTATTTGGTAATAAGGTTAATTTTGATAAACTATTTGTTTCTAATTCATAACCTATACTTAATATTTTATCAAATACATTATGTTCTAAATCTCCGCCTTTTATATCCATAAACTTATTATATATATAAATATATATAAATATATATTATATTTTTTGTAAAATAATACAAAAAAATGTATAACGGATTACAATAGAAATGGAAAATATTTTTAACGGAATATTTAAAAAGAAAATAGAATATGCACATTTTGAAGACGTCCAAATAGCAATGAAGAAAAAAGATTATTTGATTATAAATACATTATCAAATAGAGAACAAGATTGTCTTATAAAAAATACTATTTCATACGAAGAAGAAGAAAGTATTATCAATGAATTATTATTACCCTTTCAAAAAAATGAAAAAAAAATTATTGTTTATGGAAAGAATTGTTGTGATGAAAGTGCTGATAAAAAAACGGCCCAATTATTGTCTTTAGGATTCAAAGAAGTATTTTTGTATAAAGGTGGATTATTTGAATGGTTACTTCTTCAAGATATATATGGAAATGATGAATTTCCTACTACGAAAAAGGTTCTCGATTTATTAAAATATAGATCTAAGGAATAATTTGAAATGAAAACAACTTAAAAAGTATTTCATAGTAATATTAGTATATAAATATTTATAACAATAAAATGTCAGAATATTGGGAAAATTTCGATTATGAAAACTGTAATAATGAAACAGAAAAAACTATAAAAAAGAATTCTGGAGATACATTGGTAATTAAAATGGAAGAATCATTTACATCTTGTTATATTTTTTACGATTATAAAAAGGATTTATTTGGAGTAAGATTTAGTGTTTCTAATGGTAATAAATCTAGAAAATATAATTCTTATTATTGTGATAATAAAGAAGTATTGATTTCATTTCTACTAGAAACATTTTCGAATTATAAAAACACAACTATTTCTTTATATACTTATAAAAATCTCCCTTTAGATTCGGATGATATTACTTGTAATATTTTAATAGATTATGAAGATACTAGTAATGAAATATTATGTTTTGAATATGATAAAGAAAATGAAAACGATGATGACGAAGAAAAATACGATTTAGAAAAATTTCCGGAAGAAAAATTAAGATCGTTTATGAATATGTTAGAACATATGTATAATGAATATTAACTCAGGGTCAAGGGAACCAAGGTTCCCCCTGATACCCCCCTCCTTTGATAATGGTATTTATATTGTATTTGATATTAATCATTCGGTTAACATCAAGTTATTTTTTAAAGGGAGGGGGTCAGGGGGAAATTATAAAATTTCTACCTAAAGTCGAATTTTTATTAATTCGGACGTTGTCGTCAAGCGACTTCGTCGAACCGTAGGTTCCCTGATCCTGACCTACTTCCACGTTCCAAAATAATTATGTTTTGCATAATCACCAAAATATTGTCTCCTACCAACATCTAAAATTTTAATACTATTATTATTATTATAATTCATGTAAACATTTGTCACAAAATCCGGTCCAGTAGTTTTATAAATATAATCATCTGATTCAAAATTTACATTTTTAATATATTTATTTAAATTGATATGTATTTTTTCTATTAATAATTTTATAAAAGGATGTTTTGGTGAAGAAGCAAATGCATATTGTCCTAGTAAAAAACCTTGTTTATTATTGCAAAAATCTTTGTAACGACTAAAATTACAAAAGCGTGTATCAAGATATTCGTCTACAGGAAATACACAAGAATAATTTAATAATGTATCAAAATTTTTGATTACTGACATATCTAAATCTAAATAGAATCCACCATAATGATAAACAGCAACATAACGGAAAAAATCTATTCTTTGAATTATTATTGGTAAATTTAAATAAGTATTCAAATATTGAGGATAATATAATTTGAAAAAATTTTCAATATCATCATCTGTAAAAAATAAATATTGATAATCTGGATTGTTTATTTTTACAGATTCTATTAATGGTATATATCGTTGGGGAACTTTTTGTGTTTTCCAAGTTTGTATTATAATTTTAGGGATTTGTTGGGTATTATTTGGTGTTATTTTTTGGGTATTATCTGTATTATATGTATTTACTAAATTATATTTTGTTTTATTATTAATAATATATAAAATAAAAATAAGTATTACTATTATTGTTGAACCTACAATAAAGTAAAACATATATATTAAATATTATATATAATAATATCTATTATATTATACCATAAAATATTAGTGTATCAAAAAATTATAATAATGAAAATTTTGAATTAAAAATATTTTGAAATGGTTCGTATATTTTCTTTTCAGACCATAACTCTACATAATTATTTTCACTTCTATTTAAAGATTGTTCGTGATATATTTTATTATCTTTTTTTAAAATAGCTAAATCATAATTAAATGGTTTCTTTGATACAATTAATAAATCCGGTTCATTATTAGAAGTAGTATATTCATATTCAAAATTATTTATTTCATTATCTGTAAACATTTTTTTTAAAAGTAAAGGGCCCGTTGGAGATAAACAACTTTCTCCATAATATTTATTTTTTACATTTTCAACTATACTATTAATAGCATCTAATAAAATGGGGTTATTTTTTTTACAAACTATAAAACCATTCCATACTCCTTTTTGTGAAGATTCGAAATCTCTTATAAAATATTCTTTATTTGTAACATCTTTTAATTTAAAATTATTAATTGGCATCATTTTTGCATCTAAATATATTCCTCCAGTTTTATATAATATACAATATCTCATCAAATCTGCTTTATATGCACCTGGAATAATTTTATTATAAGTCTTTATTATATCTTCGTGATAATTATTTTGTAAAAATTCTATACAATCTTCTTTGTTATATAATTTACATTCAAAGTCTGGATTTTCATTTTTAATATTTTTAAAATTTTCTTCTATAAGATTGGGTATTTTATTTTCATTATTTATCCATATTTGAAAAAAATATTTTGGTATTATACTATCTCCATAATCTTTATTAAAATTATTATCAAAAATTTCTTTATTCAAATTTTTTATACTAAATAAAAATAAAAATGATACTATTAAAATAAAAAATATTAAGTAAAAATAATTTTTTATTTTCATATAATAATAAATATATTATTGTAATTGGTCTATTACTATTTTATTTGTTATTTTTTTAAAATCCGGATATCCTTTTTGAGAATAAAAAAAAATATTTTCTTTATTATTTATTTTATATATATGAGTAAAAGAAGGTGATATTTTTTCTATAAAACAATTTGGCATATTTATATCAGGTTTTAAATTGATACCTGGATAGTGATTCATATAAAATGGTTTATTACATAAAAGACATGCTATCCAAAAAGTTTCTTTATCTCCATGTACGTATTTGTATGTTTCTTGATGTTGTTCATTCAATTTATAAATTGATTCAATAATATCGGGATGCATATTTTTATTCAAATAAACAACACCAGATTCTTGATAAAACCACATTTGCTGTTTGTCTGTATTAATATTATATAAATAATAACATTCTTCTGGTAAATATTGTGGAGGATCTGGAAACATTTTTTTAAACCATATTATTCGATTTTCTTCTTCATCGTTTTTCGGAGTATGTCTTAAATAATCTTTGAAAAAAAAAGTTCCTGTTGTTATATAATTTGGATCTTTGAATATAATCTCTGGAGATATTAAAAACACACTGTCACAATCACATAATATTATTTCATCAAAATCCGTATATTTTAAAACAAATGCTTTTATTTGATATCCACGCCAATGTTCTGGGTTATCTGTATAATCATTTACGTTTTTGAATATAATATTCCATTTCTCTTGATCTGTTTCTAACGTTTTTTTCATATTATCGCTTATTTCCTGTCCTATTTGCCATATTTCTATCGGTAAATTACAATTGAATATTTCGCGTAAATATTTTATATTACTATAAAGCAAATTTTCGTATTTTTCTACTGCTGGTATAATAATTCCTTTCATTTGTAGATATTATATTATTATTTTTATATTGAATTTTCTTTATTTTTCTTTATTTTTCTTTATTTTTCTTTATTTTTCTTTATTTTTCTTTATTTTTTCTGTTTTGGTTTTTGAAAACATTTTTAGGAGTAGAAAAAATTGAATCGTTTATTTTATTATATATATTCGTATAATAAAATATATTAATAGTATGAATCTTTCAACTACCTTTACTCTTGAATCACAAAATCACGTAATGAGACCTGTTGGTTTGAAAATTGTCTCGATAGAAGGAAATATAGGTTCAGGGAAATCAACCATAATCGATATTATGGAAAAAATGTTTGATAGTGTTGAATCTAATTATATCTTTTTAAGAGAACCTGTTGAAGAATGGGAATCTGTAAAAGAATCCGAATATGGAGACAATGTTTTGAAGAAATTTTATCAATATCCGCATAAATATGGATTTTCTTTCCAAGTTTTGGTTTACCTTACTTTTTATAAACAACTCGTGAAAGCTATTAATTCGAGTAATGGAGATAAAATTATTATTTGTGAGCGTTCTTTGGATGTAAGTCAATTCATCTTTGCAAAAATGCTTTATAATGATGGTATATTGAATGAAATAGAATATCAAATTTTGAATGTATTTTATTCTCAATTTGACCGAATCAAATTAGATGCGGTGATTTATTTGGATGTAAAACCCGAAATTTGTAGTGAACGAATTAAAAAGAGATCTCGTATAGGAGAAGAAGAAATTGAATTGAGTTATTTGAAAAAATGTAAAGAATATCATGAAAAATGGATTCATGATTCCTCTAACAATGTTTATATCCATCATGTTGATGGAGAACTAAGTCAAGAAGAGTGTTTGAATAACATATGTAAATTTATACATGGTCTTGAAGATAAATACGATAGTGATAGTATTTCTGATTACTATAGTGAAACCGATGATGAAAGTTTGAATAAAAATGTTATTCAATATGTTAATTTTGAAAATAATATTGAAAATGAAGATTGTGATGATAATGGAAACATTTATAGTCTTGAAATTCTTGACAATGGGATTATCAAATCAGAAGATGAAGAAGAAAAAGAAGAAGATGAAGAAGAACATGAATTTCCATTGATTCCAGAACGTATGTTACAAGATTCTACTCATTGTGATAAATGTTTAAATAGAATTACTTATTTGAAAGATGAATTCTTTGTTTTTAGAAAAAAGAAGACAGAATTATATTGGTGTAAATATTGTTACGATTGTATTGGTTTTGAAATGTTAGAAGAAGGATGGAAATTAAAGGGTTATGACGTTTAATGGAATTTTACTATAATTTTGATCTTCTCCTTCTTAATACATTTACATGCGAATTCTGATAATTCTTCTCTTTTTTTTCTTGTTTTTGTCTTGTCGGTAGACTCTATAGATTCTACTGTTGATTCTGATGTTTCGGAATCTGTTGAGATACGATGTTTCGCTGTGCTATTTCTATGATTCATATCTTTCTCGATTATTTGGTAATTATTTTCTATATGATCAATAATTTTGTTCTCTATCGCCCATTTAAAAAAATTGAGTTGACCTATTGTCGTTTCCATGAATTTTTCTTCGTCATAGGGGATAGATATTCTTTCCCAACGACAGAATGGGTCGAAACGGCGTTTGCTATAGGCTTTCAATTTTAGTTTATAATCATTATACACTTTGAATCTATATGTTTCTTGTGAATTCCGAGGTGAAGGAATTTCGTAAATAGTATAATATTTTTTTGCGAAATTTGTTACGAACCAATCGACAATACGGAGTGATATTTTGGTTTCTCCATTAATAATATACATCATTTTTTGGAGGTTTTCGTGATTTTGATAAAATTCCATTAGGTTCTTCATCAAAAGATCGTTTTGGGTATTTAGATTATTTGAAAAAAATGTCATCTTTTTTTGTTTTTTTGATATTTGTATTGGGTAGGATTTTTTATTTATACGGTTTTTCTATTATATAATATTTTTAATTGTATAAGTTCCCTCTTTCAAATATCCACATTTATTTATATAATACTCTCTCGCACCAACCCCTGCAATTATCGCTACTTTTTTCAATCCATTTTGTTTTGTTATTTCTTCTGCTGTTTTTACCATCCATTGTCCGTATCCTTTATGTTGCGATGATTTTTCATTATTATCCCCTACATCTATCGATTGTCCGTATACATGAAGTTCTCGAATCAATGCAGCACCTTCTATTTCTTTTACAAATCCTCCTCCTGGAGTAGGGTCTATTCTCAATCTCAAAAATCCGAAAACCCCTATTCTATTCTTTCTATCTCCTCCATACCAGATTTTTTTATTAAATAATCGGAATAATTGTTGTTTGAATAAAAACCAAATGTATTTCCACGTCCAATATTTGGTTTCGGCTTCTATACTTATATGATATTCTATACCTTGTGAAGCGGGATATTTATATACTACTAATTTGGCATTTTTCGCCAAATGGACCTGATCTTTTATTTCCATACAACGAATACAATGACATTTTTTATTTTCCTTTTTGAAAATGGTTTGGATAATTTGGCGTAAATTACTCATCTTTTTATATCCGGTTTCAATGCTATGTGCTGGAATATCTCTGATAAGACGTTCTATCCTTACCCATGGATTAATATTTTCTTTATAATACGTACAAACATCAATCAAATCTTGTATATTGTTCTCTGAATAAGGTTTATATTTTCCTTCATCATACCATTTTGATATATCACTTTTTACCAATCTATCTTCTGATGCTGACTTTATAACCGCACATGGATATATTTTTACATCATCAAATTGGAGGTCGGGGTTTTGAATTGCCTCTTGAAACATCCATATATCTTTTTCTTTACTTGAACCCGGTAAATCTGGCATCAAATGTACGACTACTTTTAGACCTACCATTTTCAAAAGTCTTATAGCGGCTTTTGTATGTTCTAGAGAACATCCTCTTTTAATTATTTTTAGAATTTCGTCATCAAAATGTTGGACGCCTATTTGAACTCTAGTAATTCCCCAATCCAAATATTGTCGAATGGTTTCTTTTTTGATATAATCCGGGCGAGTTTCTATTGTTAATCCTATAACGCCATATGTGCTTTTTTCGTTTTCTATGATTTCTTCTTCAATGGATTTCGGACCCCTCGGGATTTTATATTCGAATGTATTAAACGTCCAATAAATCTCTTTGATTACTTGTTCTCGATATTCTATAGGGAGAACATCCCATGTTCCTCCGGATACAATAACTTCTATTTTTTTCTTGTATTTTGTTTTTCCATTAATATTTCCCATTGATAAATAGGCTTCTAGGCGGTTTTGTATTTGTCCTCTAATATCAAAATCGTATTGAAGCGCTCTTAACATTGCGGGTTCTGTTGAAATATAGGATTTGGGTTGTGTTGGATTTCCACTTAAATCGGTTTCTGTAGGACAATAGCTACATTTATGGGGACAAGAGAACTTAACGTTGGCTCCTGGTTTTGTTACAATGGTTACTACTAGAACACCGGATTCTGAACGCATTATTTTTTTTATCATCCATCTTTTCAGGGAATTTGGTATTTGAATATGTTTGAAATGGTTTTCGTATGTATTTCGGATTTCGGATTTTGACGGTTGTATTTTATAGATATTTTTTATTTTTACATAGGATTCTTGGATTTCTTTTGTTGTTGGATTTTTGTTGTTTTTCAAGGAATTTATTAGGTCTTCTACGAAGGGGATGATATCATCATTTTCTTCATTTGGGGTTTCGGGATTTAAAATGTCTTCAATATTCATTTCTGTCATAGTTTGTTATTGATATTTTTGTTTTTAAAAATATCAATTTTTTATTTGTTTTTATATTTACACATTTTAACATACAAAATGGATACTGATTATATATTTTTTATAATTTGTTTTGAAATATTGGATAATTGTAACGAATAAAATGTCTAAAGCATTTTCAATTTACTACCAATATATTTGAAATAGTAATTATTATACATTACTTTTTGTTCTAATGCTTTTCTTAGTGTTTTGTCACTCATCTTTAATTGTTTTATACAATCATATTTACATGCGAATTCTTTAATTAAATTATTTTTATTATCATATTGTCCTACTCCTTCTTTATACAATAATATTTCTCCATTAATTTCTTCAAAATCTTCTTGTAAATTTTCATCGCAATTATCATAAAGCATATAAAAAAATCCATTTGCTATTTTTTCATTTTTTACCGGATTATCTAATGCGGATGAAGATAAAAACCCATTTTCAATTGCTGCTGTTTTTCTATCTAAATAAACATTCAAAATTTGGGTTTTATCTACATTTAATTTCGCAATATAACCTAAATTTTGAAGCCTTGTAATTTTTGTTTCCGGTATATTTTCCAATATATTGGGGTTCTTATTACGTTCTACATACATCCAACGATATCCATTATAAATAGTATTATTTTTTATTGCTTTATCAATCGATGGACGTTTCATTTTGAAATTTGATTCTTTCAAACATTCTGCTATAGATTCATATACCTTTACTAATGTCATTGTTTCTGGATTAATTTTTTGTATTCTATCACCTACTGTTGCTAATGGTTCTCCGAATTTTGTTGTTGTTATTATCTCTGGTTTATTTAATTTTTCTAATATTTCTTTGTTTGTTTGTTCTAACTTTTTATTAATATTCTCCGATTTATTAATTTTTTCTTGATTATCAATTTCTAACGAAATTGTATTTTGTAAATTATTTGATGAGTTTATTGTCGATTTTACAAAATCGTATTTTTCTTGTAGCAAATCGTACTTTTCTTGTAGTAAATCATATTTTTCTTGTAATCTATCAAAATCTTTTTGTGAATATTCATTGAATGATTTGATATTATTTTCAATAATATTTAATACTGTTTTGTAACTCAGTTCTTTTCCAATATGAAAAAGTTCTTGTTCTTTTTCGTGGTCTTTCAAATCTTTTACTCTACTTGATCTTATTTTATCATGATGATGTAGATATTTTTCGAAATCTCTACTTTTTACTACACGAAAGCAATCTAATAAAACACATTCTTCGTATTTTTTTTGATGTTCTTTATATCTTTGTTCTATTCCATATCTACTTTCTCCTATTTTCACAATATATTCTCCTGTATCATAGGATTTGATTTTAATTATATATATTAAACTACCAGAAGAAGCATAGTCCCTTAAAAGAATTTGTTCTCTTTGGAGAGCTTTTTGTTGTATTAATTTTTTGTCGAAATTTTTATTTGTATTTTCTAATTGTTGTTTATTGTCTTCTAATTGTTGTTTTAATTCTATACATTCTTCTTGAATTACTTCATTTAATATTCCTTCTAATTTTACAAAATATTCATGAATTTCATTCGCTTTTTTTGTTTCTGCTTTTATACAAAATAATTTAAACGTCTTAATATTTAATAAAATTGTTTGTTTATTATGACCTCCATGCTGTTCTTTATCTTGCTCACCCGATTGGGTGAGCAAGAATTTATAATCTTTTTCAATAATAAAATGTCTTTCTAATATTCTTTTAGCAGCATATTTTTGATTAAATCCTAACCATTGCCAAATATTATCTAAATCAATTACAAAATCTGTTGTTTGATTATAGTGTAAATAACAATAAAATGAAGAAATGAATAATTGTTGTTGTGTTTCAGTAAAATTTTCTTTAATTTTTTCAAGTAATTTATTATTATAAGTGTTAGATAGTTTAATAATTGGATTATTTTCGATCAAATTAACAATATTTAACGAAGCGTCCATTATTATACAATATCTAATTATTTATTCTTTATGTTTTTGAAAACAAAAAGCAAAAACAACTTTGTTTCTGCTTTTATACATAATAATTTGAACGTCTTAATATTTTATGAAAATGATTAATTATTGTTACCTATATGCTGTTGTTAAACTTGCTCTGTCGAACAACAGAGCAAGTTTTATATAATCTTTTCAATTTTGAAAGAAAAAAGAAAACTAATATAATACAAAATATAAAAATAACTTGATAATATAATATAATAATGACTAATTTAGAATTAGAAAATCAAGAATTAAAAAGGGAGAATGATATATTAAAGTTAGAAATACAAAAACTAAAGGAACATCTAAAAAAATATACTGCGCCTGAAAGTAATAAAATCTATTATGAAAAACACAAAGAAGAACATAAAAAAAGAGTTAAGGAATATTTAACACCTGAAAAACGAAAGGAATATAATAAGAATTATTATGAAAAAAAGAAAGCGAATAAATTAAGTAATATTCAACAAAATAATATAAAGAATTAATATAATTAAATCTTATATTATTATCTTTTTATAATATATAGAATGGAAAATAATTCAGAGTCGTGTGTAGAAATATTAAGGCATAATAATGTTTTATTATGTGGAAAAGATGGTTGTAAATTTAAACATTCAAAAGATAATAAGTATTGTAATAAGCATCAAATATGTATATTCCTAGATGAAACTCAAGATCTTGGTAAAAAAACTTGTGCTAATTATGTTCGGGGTTGTAGAGAACAACTTGATATTTATTATAAATTCTCGAGATGTGAAGATTGTTTAAAACGGGATAGAGAAAAAGAAAAAGCTAGAAGAGAAGAAAAAATGAAAGATAGTAATAATGAAGGTAAGAAAAAATGTTCTTCTTGTTGCATTGAATATACAATAGAACATTTCAAAGGTATTAATGGTGGAGAAACAAAAACTTGCTCTAAATGCAGAGAGAATTTTAAAATTTCGGATGCAAATAGAGATAAAGAACACAGAAACGCAGTTGCAAGAAAAAATGATTCGAAACCGGAAAGAATTGCTGTAAAAAATGAATGGAAAGAAAAAAATTATGAAAAAGTTGCTGGTTATTGGATGAAATCCAGACAAAATAAAATAGAAAAATTGGGAGTAGATAAATATCAAAAATATAATGCAGAAAATGCGAAGAATTGGCGTGAAAATAATCCAGAAAAAGTAATTAATAATAATGAAAAAAAAAGAGAAAGTTTAAAACTAAATTATAATGTTTATATTAGAACAGCAAGTAATAAAGGATTAGAATTTTCAATATCATTTGAAGAATATGAAAAAATAGTATGTGATAAATGTTATTATTGCGGAATAATTGCGGATAAAGGATTTAATGGTATTGATAGAAAAGATCAAACAAAAGGTTATCTACTTGATAATTGTGTTAATTGTTGTCAAATGTGTAATTATATGAAGGGTTCTTTAAATGATTTTAATTTTATTAAAAAGATAGAGCATATTTTAACTTATAATAAAATTATTGAAAATGGTAACTTGTATCCTGAAATCTTTGCTAATTATTTTAATAACGTAATTTTTAAAAAATATAAAGATAGGTCTAATCAAAAAAAAATGAATTTTGAAATTACAGAATCTCAATTTAAAGAAATAACTTCTTATGATTGTTATATTTGTGGTAAAAAAAATTCAGAAACTCATAGAAATGGTATAGACCGGTTTGATAGTAATATTGGTTATTTATTTTATAACTGTAAATCTTGTTGTGGTGAATGTAATTATTTAAAACGTGAATATAATTATAATGATTTTATTGAAAAAATAAAACTTATAAATAATAATTTAAATAATTTATCTCCAAAATTATTATTACCTATAAATAATAATATAGAAAAAATAAAATTAGAAAATACTTTTGTTCCATTTGATAATAAAATAATAATAAATACTGATTCAAAAGATAAAATTAATATTCCAAAAAATATTGTTAAAAATAAAAATAAAAAAACTAAAGAAGAAATAAGAGAAAATGATAGAATAAGAAAACAAGAACAACGTAAAAGATTAATTGAAAAATACGGCGATGAAGAATATAAAAAAATGAATGCAAAATTAATTGCTGAAAATAGAAGAAAGAAAAAAGAAAAAGAAAACTAATAAATATAACAAATTTTTTATATTTATTTTAAGTATTTTTATATATTTTTATTTATACATTGGTATGTCACAAAAAAGTAAGCAATACCGTCCTAACTAATTTGAATATGCTACACCAGCCCTGCTGTAGAACATCAACTGCATAAATGCAGCCATATTTTTAAATAGATGTTATCCTCTAAGTTTCCCTAGAGGGTGGACTGTATCTTAACCCGATTCAGGTTGCTTAGACCTTCATTATCGAGCGACTACCGTTCAGTCTCTGACGGCTAACCATATGCTTAGCATATCGCAATTAGGTTATTACCATGCGGATCGCCCAATCCTCAACATTATTACTATACCAGAGTTCTATTCTCTGCCATACAATGGTTTCCCATTATACTTAGTAGTTGAGGCTCTAAGGGGTTTCCCGAACAACAAGTAGTCTTGCAAGGTTTTAAAACCTCACTAACAACAGGCGACAGTATAAACAGGGGCGCTACCGAAGTTTCCGCAAACAGTGCCTGTTTGTTTGCGGCGGGTTGTTTTTTGGTACGGCTTGGAATTTCTTTTCATACCCGACATAACACGAAGAACATTATAATTGACTGCATAAACACGGACTTTGGCGGTCGCTGTACCACTTACAGTAGGTGCTGAGAGAACCAATTGGAGCACTGCATTATCAATGCGAGAAAAGTTGCAAGACCCTGATGGTTGGTGCTCTTCAGGTCTCAAAGCGAATGAATAAACGTTGATACCGGTATCTGGGGCGCGAGTGTGGTGTTGATAAGGTTGGACGACGTCGAAATAAGAGCCTTCACGTTCAGAGAAGCGGTCTTGGCCGTTGAGTTGGAGTTTTGCGGTAACGCAAGGATTTTCACCCCAGCAATGCATGTCAAGAGCGGTTTCGGCAAGGACAAAGGTACCAGCATCAGATACAAGGGAACCAGCATTGTTACTACCTTGAGAGAAGGGAGCAAGAGGACCACCAGTGGAAGCCCAGTTACCAGCATTTGATTGAGCAGCACCAGAGGGTCCAGCAGAAGCATTTTCAGCACCAGCTAGATCAAAAAGACCAGAGGCAGTGATGAAAGCATTAGGACCAGATTCAGCAGCTTGAGAACCGAAAGCATGGAGAGCATTAGGGAGAGCATCAACGGCATCAGTATAATTGAAGGGTTGGGCGCCAAGGGTATTGAAGAGAATGGAACCAGAAGTCAAAGAAGCGCAGTAGTCAACGTTGGCATCAGGCTGAACTACCCAGATCAATTCTTTACAGGGATGGTTAAAATTTAGCTTGATCTTATTCGAGGAACTTCCAACAGATTCATCGCCTGTAAACTGGACTTGTTCGAAAAGATATTCATGGGGGTTTTGTGCCATTTTGCGTCTTTCGTCAGTGTCAAGGAAAATATAGTCAACATAGAGAGATGCAGCAACAAGGGATTGTTGATAAGCCATGGAAGATGAAACAGTTGCACCATTGGATCCAACAAGAGTGGAAACAGCCCAAAGGCATTCACCAATAGGACGGATATCAAGGTTGATTTTAACTTCGTGATACTGTACATCACATTTTACCCTTCCTTTCGGAATATTATAGTTATTTTCATACTATTCAACCATTATTACATATGAAAATTAAAAAAACTAGGGATTAGACTTTACCTTAAGCCATCATAGAAGTTGATTAGACTTCTCAGACCCATAACCGTCAAGTCGTTGAACCTTCCTCATATTCTATCATAATGAACTTAGAGGCTTGGCTGCGGATCGTCCATTTTCAATGTGTTTTTTAACACATTTTTATCCGAGGGATTTTTACCATACCTGAAGTCTTTTTTCTTCAGCCACTGTAAACTTTCATTTACAGCTTGGTACCCTAACAGGGAAACCTACGGTTTCCCCTGTAACCCCTTCCCTTACAAGAATTATTTTGAAGGAGGGGTTGCAGGGGAACCATTGGTTCCTTGCTTTTCGGTTTTAGGAGTTTCCCGAACAATTTGGATATGTTGCCAATTATTACATCTTTAGTAACAATTGACTAGCACCTGAGAACGAGATACAAACTCGTCACGAGACTCAAACATTTTTTCCTTAAAACAGTGCTCGGATGTTTTAAGATGAGTGCTTTTCTGCCCTACAGATTTCAAGGCGATAAGAGGTAATGAGAGACCAGGGTTTTTGGCGAACCAAAATTGGAGAGGAATGTAGAGGGTGGTTTCAGGGAGGGCATTGCGAGGGGCACAAACTTGGTTGACGGAACCAGTGGAGGCACAAGGACCAGAGATGGCAGCGAAACCAGGATCGGTAATATAGGTAAGTTGGGTAGTGTTACCGATCATCTTGAAGTAACCACGTCTTTGTTCTGAGGACATGGTAAGTTGGTTCCAGATGTGCATCCAGTCACCGTATTGACGATCAATGCGTTGGCCACCAATTTCAACTTCGACTTGGGCGATGAGTTGTTCTCCAGGGAAATCGAGCCAACGAGCATAGTTACTCATAGATTGGTTGATTTCAGGGAGGGTGACTTGGAGATAAGTGCGGTAGCAAAGATCACCATTACGAGAAATGGTGCAGGTTACACGGCGACCGAAATCGGCTTGGCCGGAGAAAGTTTGTTCGATGGATTCCATCGCAAAATTAGTGTGTCTTCTGTAAGAGACTTTCCAGAAAGTGATTTCTGGGGTTCCGGTAAGGAAAACATCTTGGGCGCCATAGGCGACGAGTTGCATTCTAGATACCCCTATGTTTCCATAGGGGGATGGACTGTATCTTAACCTGACTCAGATTGTTTACATCTTCATTGTCAAGCGACTACCGTTCAGTCTCTGACGGCTAACCATATGCTAACATAGCGCAATTAGGTTATTACCATGCGGATCGCCCAATCCTCAACATTATTACTATACCAGAGTTCTATTCTCTGCCATAAATAGGTTTCCCATATTTACTTAGTAGTTGAGGCTCTAAGGGGTTTCCCGAACAACAAGTAGTCTCGCAGCAGAGAACCTATGGTTCCCTTGCACCCCTTCTTTTATTTAGGTGATGGATACAAGGGTTTCATTTGATTCTCTACAACTAACAACTGACCTATAATAAAATAATCTACGGTTTTATCCTGATAACTTTAAACCATCGAAGATGTAACGGGACGCGTCCCGTTACAAATCTTCAAAGGGATAAATGAATATTGTTATGAGTGATTGTAGATTTCTTACTATACAGGGGTTCAACCAAAGTTTCCAAAAACAGTGCCTGTTTGCTTTTAGTGGGTTGTTTTTTGGTTCTATGCAATGGCTGCTTGTTACCATTTATGCAGCGATTTTTCAAAACCTCCTGCCATTGAAAAATTCTTTTATAATATATACTGAGAAATTAATTTGGAAAAAATAAAATAAATCATATTTTATTTTTCAGTAACAAATAATATAAAATATACATACTATACGCGTAAAATAATATTATAATAAAAATAGATTAAAAATAAATATACATATTGCTAAATAAATACTACAAAAATTATATAAATTAACATTCATCGTAAAATAACTGGATTATTTCAACCATTTTATCAGTTTTATTATTTATCCAGTATTCAACTTTATTTTTTAAAGTTTCTAAACGCATATTCCATTGTTTTCTATCTTTTGTATTAACTATTAATATTGTATTTGTTTTATTAATACTCCAACAGGATTTTATTTTTTCATTATTAATATTTTTATAATCATCAGGATTAAAACGAATAAATATTATATTTCTATGTCCTACATCTTTAGATAATTCCATTAAACGTTTGTTTTCACAAGTAGAGTCATAGTCATTATGTTGATTCTCATCGACTTCTATAATTATTACTTGATAACCTAAATCTAATAATAAATCAGGTCTTCTACGTGAACAACCATCTAAAACTTGTTTATCAGTAATCCATGTCATATTATTAAAAGTTTCAAATATAAAATCGCATACAGCTTTTTCTTTTGTTTTATAATTTCGTGAATTGGGTTTATCTGGAAATAAATTTACAAAACAACGGAAACAATAATTATCATATTTATTTATATAATATCTTTCTTCACACCATTCATTAATACATTTTGTTCCTAAAACAAAAATCATATCTTTAAGTTTATGTTCTGAACAATATAAAGGTTTTGATTCAATTGGATAATTATATGATGGAAATTTATAGCAATCTATATATTTACATCTTTTATTTAAAACATCTATCATTTCATTCGTTTTATGATGATTACAAAAACGAGGTTTTTCACCTTTAATATTATAAAGTGGTCTATGAATACATCCATTATATTCGCAACGCTTATGAGTAACATCTACCATATTTTCTAATTTATGTTCTTTACAAAATTTCGCTCTTGTTTCTCCATTATAATTATATGATGGTATTTGACTGCATTTCTCACATTTTTTATGTTTTACGTTAATCATTCCATCTTTTTTATGTTCGGAACAATAAGTAGCTGCTTTTTCATTAGGGAATCCATAAGATCTAGTATTACTGCAATTTGGTTCTTGGCATGGTGGATGTTTTAAATCGATCATACCATCTAATTTATGCTCGGCACAGCGTACCTTTTTCTTTGTATCTCGATAACCATAACTAACTGTTTTATTACAAGAATCACCTTTTTCATTTTTATGTTCACACCTTATAGAGTATACATCGACCATTTCTTCTGTTTTATGTAAAGAACAATATTCTGGAGAAGAACCTTTTAAATTATACAATGCGGATTTCGTACATTTTTCACCAGTAGCGCTAATAAATTTACAAGGCATTTCAAATATATTATATAATAAAAGATAAGCTTTATATTATTTTGAATGTAAATAACATTTTTATTCGTTTTAAATGAATGTAATATTATATCCTTTATAAATTATATTCATTCATTTAAAGGGTATAAACTAATTTAGGAATAAATAATATAAACAATATATTATATTAATAAATATAACAATGTCAAAAGAAGAACAATTATCAATAGCATCTAATATAGAGAAAAATTATAAGTGTAGAATAATTAAAAATAACGAAGAACCGTATGTATTGTTTTGTGCATCAGATATTGGTGAAATATTGAAATTAACAAATATAAATAAAAATATTGTAAATGATAAATTTTTAATAAAAACAGATACAACAGGTGGAGAACAATATATGAATTATCTTACATATAATGGATTTATTAATATTTTATTAACAACCCGTAAAATAAATTTAATAGAATTTTCTAAAAAAATTGGTTTAGATATTAAAACAAAAATTTATTCGTGTATAGAAGCAGATACTGTAAAATGTTTATTAGAATCGTTTAATGGAGAAGAAATGATAGAACAGTATAAGATCGATAAATATAGAATAGATTTATTTTTTCCAAAATATAATATTATTGTTGAATGTGATGAAGAACATCATAAAACAATTACAAATAAATTAAGAGATTTAGAAAGAGAAAATTATATTAAAACAAAAATTAATAATTGTATTTTTATAAGATATGACCCTTTTGATAAGAATTTTAAAATTTTTAATATTATAAATAAAATTTTCAATGAAATAAAACAATTTAAAATAGAGGATATGGATAAATTATTAGAATTAGAAAAGTTAAGAATTGAAACAGAAAAAATAAGAGATATAAATATTAACAAGGAATTTATAAACAATAAGGAAATTAAAGAATTAGAATTAGAATTATCAAAATTAAAAATTAAAGAAAATGAAAATAATAAATTATTACAAGATATTCAATTAAAAATTCAAGAAAATGATTTACAAATTAAAGAAAGTGATTTTAAAATAGAAAAATTAGAAAATACTATAAAAATAGATAACGAAACAACAGAAATAATTCCTGAAGATAATACTATTTTTATAAAGACTCGTGATAATGTTCGTTCTCCAAAAGTATATCAATATAATCCTATTACTTTTGAATTAATACAAATATATGATAGTATAATAAATTTTACAAGACATTTTAATAGTTCATCAGGTAGTGCTTTAAGAGAAGCTGCTAAAAACAATACTATATACAAAGATTATCGTTGGTTATTAATGGATAGAAATACAACTGATATTCCTATATTACCACCAACAGTAGAAACTAGAACTCAATCTGTAGAATTTATTGCTATGATTGATATTAAACAAACGAAAATATTAGAAGTTTATCCTTCGCAAAAAGAAGCCGCTATGGCAAGAAATTTAGCTGGGTTTTCAACTATTTCACGTGCTATAAAACAAAAATCTATTTCTTCAGGACATTATTGGAACATTTTTAATCATTGTTCTCAAGAAATGCAGGACGAATTTTTAAAAACAAATAAATTACCTGAACCTCATACAAAAGCAAATGGTATAACAGTTATACAAATTAATCCCATTACAAATAAAGAAATAAAAACTTATAAATCTATTACAGAAGTTTTGAAAAAATTCCAAATGTCACGCATATCATTAAATAAAGCTTCTGAAAACAATGAAATGCATAATGGATATAAATGGAAAGTATTAAAATGAAGTTTAAACACTCCAAAAATAATTACTAATAAATAATTAAAACGAAAACCATATAAAGAATTGTTAATATAATATGTATAAATGTCTGAAGCTCAGAATTCGTTCTCTATTCCCTCTAATGACACCTCTTTCAATATCGTAAATTTTATTGAAACGAATCCAAATTCCCAGTTAACAAATACATATAATAATCGTCTTTTGGAAAAAATAAAAACCAATTTTACGGAATTGGAACAACAATTGTATATTTCATCATTTTACTGTTATTTGAATTATCATTCTAAGAATGATTTTGTTATCGATTTGGATAATATTTGGCAATGGTTAGGATTTACCCAGAAAGTCAATGCAAAAAGAGTTCTTGAAAAGAATTTTGTTGTTGAAAAGGATTATAAATGTTTGCTCTTCAATAATGAAGAGCAAAAAAAAGAACAGCGTGGAGGTCACAATAAAGAAACAATTTTATTAAATATTCATACATTCAAATTATTATGTATCAAAGCAGCAACATCAAAAGCAAATGAAATTCACGAATATTTTGTTAAATTAGAAGAACTTTTACATGAAGTTATCAAAGAGGAAAGCGAAGAACTAAAAAAACAATTAGAAAATTCAAACAAAAAAAACACCGAATTAGATAACCAAAATAATGTTCTCAGAAAAACCAATGAATACGACAAACACAGCATGCTTATTCAAGAGCACGACAAAAAACGGCTAGTATACATTATGAAACTCGAAACATTACATAATGGAAAATTCATCGTTAAAATCGGTGAAACTACTGACATTAAGCAACGTTCTCAAGCCATATCCTCATTTTTCGGTATTAAAACAATGGTTATGGATTTATTCCCCTGCGATTTCTGCTACGAATTCGAACAATTCTTACATAAACAACCCTCTATTTACAAATATAAATACAATGAATTAATCAATAAAACCAAAAAATCGAGCGAAGCATATATCATGACAAATATGAAAACCTATACTCAAATGAAACAATTTATTCTAAGAAATATTCATAACTATAATGCCAAAGACGCAGAGAAAATAAAATATCACGCGATAAACAATGCTTTGGAAATCTACAAAGACGATAAACCAAAATTAGAAGAAATTCTTGATAAAATTATTAGTGCAACCAACTTTACATATGGAGAATCAAAAACAACATTAAAAAATGAGATTTCGTATGAAGAAAATAATAATATGGAATACGAAGAGATAATAGATGATACTATTGATAATGATAATATGGTATCATCTACGGAGGAAAATGCTATATCAAAACCAAATACATATAGCCCAAAAGTTCAAATATATGATTCGAAAGATCTTAGTAAAGTAGTAAATGTATTCGATAGCATTACTGAAGCAACCAGACAAATAAAGGAAACGAGTTATACACATATAAAATACGCAAGTCGACATAGAACGATTTACAAAGGATATCGATGGCACCTTATCAATAGTAATGATACACTACCGTTTTCCCCTAAGGAAATAGGTAAAACAGTAGACTCGAATGAGAAAAAAACAGGTTTAGTAGCAATGATGACTTTAGATAAAACGAGAATTATAAAAGTGTTTATATTACAAAAAGACGCCGCGCAATATTGTAATACGCATACATCGCTTATTTCGAATGCTATTCGATATGGTTCTTCTGCAGCAGGATATTTTTGGGTTTGTTGGGATGATTTAGATATTGGGTTACAAGAGGATTTTTTGAAAGATAATGAATTACCGATTATTTTGAGGAAGTCTAAGGGTTCTCGAGTACAAAAAATAAATCCACAGACAGGTATGGTAGAATGCGAATATCCTAGTATTACCGATGCAACAAAAGAAATGAAAATGAGTGTGAAGACGATTAAACGATCATCAAGTGAAGATATAGCTATTGGAGGATGGAAATGGAAAATAATGTGAATTTATTTATGTTTACGAGTTTTTTTTGATTTTTTTGATTTTTTATTTCTTGTAATTTTGTTTTTCTTGGATTTATTCTTTATAATTTTGTTTTTTTTGGATATTTTTTTTCCACCTACTACCCAACTTTTACTATTTTCTGGTTGTTTACTTGTTACTACTTTCGATGTATTATCTTCATCCATCGGTTTACTTTCTTCATCTATCGATTCACTTTCTTCATCAGGATTATCTTCATCCATCGGTTTACTTTCTTCATATATCGATTCACTTTCTTCATCAGGATTATCTTCATCCATTTTTTCCGTAGATTTACTTAATTCTAAAAGTCCTTTTACCATAGATGCAATTTCTACTTCGTCTCTTTGATCAATAATATCATCTTTATTTAATAATTCTTCCTTTGAATAATTATCAAGTATATATCTCAATACAGCTGTTTCTAAAAATGTTTGTTGTATATCCGAATATTCAGTACATTCAATTAATTTAAATTGAGATTCTAAATTAAACGTCGGAAATATTCTTTTTAAAAGAAATTTTAAAAAATGTAAATATTTACAAAAATTTTCATAATTATCTATTAAAGTTTCTATTTCTTTTAATTTAGATTCAATTTGAATAAAAAATATTGTAGTATATCTAAGTACTGAATCATGATAAAGTTCTTCTAATAATTGAATAGATGATTCCAAATTAAAATTATATGTTAATAAAATCAATATTGAATAACTATTTGAAGCAATTTTAGATGCTTTATCTTTATTAGATTTACCTGTACTTACAATAATTGGTTCATCACTATAATAAATTAATGCAAAAATATCTCTATAAAAATATCTATAAAATTCATTATTATCATTGTAAAATTGTATAGAAGTCATAGTAAAATTTTCAAATGAAATATTTGTAGTATCTCTTCTTGGTTCAAATTGAAGAAGATCAACTCCTAATATCTGAGAATATAGTTTACTTATTTGGTCTGGTTTAAGATTTCTTCCAAAATCAAATCCTAAATATTCAGCCGAATAAATTGACGCTTCCATTATTGCTTGGGATTTACTTACTACTTCTTCTACAGGTTGGGTTATTTGATATTCTTTACCAGTTAATTTATATTTAACTCTCCATACATCTTTCATGTCTGCCGCTAAAATTGCTTGTGATAATGCTGATAACATAAAAATTCCTTCACTCATTTTACCCTTATTTTCATTTAAATATTCAGTAATTGAACTAATAACACCATCTGGAACACCATTATTTACAGATTGTAAAATGTCAATTCTTTTTGCAATCCATTTTTTTTTTTTATCTTTAGTATCAATTATTTTTAATCTTTCATATAAATCTGGATCATAACAAATACCATCTTCTCGTTTATTATTAACATCTGATTTTGAAGAACTTATAATTCTATTCAAAATATCTACAGTTGTGTGATAATCTAATTGAAATGATCCATTTTCATATTTTATAAAATCTGTTTCCCCTTTTATTTGATTACAGCATCTATGAGCCCATTTATATTCTAGTCCTAATTCTTTTTTTAAAATTTGTTTCAAACTATCATCAATTGGGTTATCATTACTATCTTTAATATCAATACCAAAATTTTGTTTTGTTTTATCTTGTTGAAATAATGTTTTATAATCATCTCTATATAAATGTAAATACATTGCAGCTTTAAATACAGGTAATACGTGTTCACATTCAGGTATTGTTGTAATTGGAAAACCACAAATATAACATGTTGTTACACCAGTATCAAATCGACCAATAACATTTTCACATTGTTGAGGAACACCTGCTCTTTCCCACCATTTTCTAGCAAACGTTTTTCTTAATGGTCCAAGATCTTCCGTTGCAAATAAATTTACTTCAGGATTAAATCCATAAAGAATTTTAAATGCATCGCCTGCACCTAAATCATGCACTTGTTCCCAATTGTGTAATTTTTTTCTTTCAATAACCCTAACTATAACTTCATTATTATCATAAATTTCTCTTTTTTTTTCTCTTCTAATAGAACCTAAACTTCTTTCTGATTCATCTACTTTTATTTCTGGTAAAAATGGAGTATATTTACGACTATATCGGGTTGATGGTCGTTTAACTGATCCTCTTTGTCCTTTTTTTTTTACCGTTGCTGTTGATGTGACGGATTGTTTTGAACTCATTTAATTAATTAAAATATAATGACATAATAATAAATAAAAAATAGAACAAAACTCAAAACATAAAAAAACATATAAAAACACCCCCCGAATAATTATTATTTAAACAATCCTCAAAACCTACCCTCTATGTCTTCTAATAATTCTAAAAATAACCAAAAAGAATTACATACTACAATCGACCTCAAACATACCGAAATGCTTCAACATTTTCAAAACATCGAATCCACCACTATCCCAAACCTCATCGAAGAAAAAACACAATTAAAGGATCAAATTACTACCCTAAAAGACCATCAAATCGACGAATACATGGATATTTGCGATAAAATCAAACAAATCCAACAACAAATCCGTTCTCTAAAACAAGAGAAAAAACAATATCTCCTAGAGAACTCTAAATTCATTTTCCACTATTTCGAACAAAAACAACAGATTTCAAATAGTGAAACACAAATGGCAAAACCCGCATCATCCGCGATTAATTCCTTTTTCAAAATAAAAGCCAGCACAGAAGAATCAGCAAACCCCCAATCCGAAAAATATTCTCAATCTAAAAAACTCTACCAGCAATATTGGCGTAATGTCAATGGCGAAATTGGAACAATACAAGATTTCATTTGTCCTTCTGATATTTGCGAATATTGTCGCCGTGGTGAAATGATTCCTCAAGAAGATGAAGGTATCTTAATATGCAATAATAATGATTGTGGAAAATTTATTACCTATATTATTGATAGTTCTAAACCGACAAACAAAGAACCTCCAAACGAGGTCTCTTATACTGCATATATACGGCTGAATCATTTCAAAGAAATCCTCTCTCAATTTCAAGCCAAAGAAACAACACAAATTCCCGACGAAGTCATCAATGCTATTCGTGCCCGTATTAAAAAAGAACGTATCAAGGATACCTCTCAAATCAACTACGATAAAATGCGGGATATTTTACGCAAATTAGGATTCAATAAATATTTCGAACATATTCAATATATAAATTCTCTTTTTGGAATTAAACCACCTATTATGAATGAAGAATTACACGAAACTCTATGCGTTCTCTTCATAGAAATTCAAAAACCATGGGCTATGCATTGTCCTGCAAACCGTACTAATTTTTTTAATTATACTTATACTCTTTATCAATTATGTGTTCTCTTAGATCAAACTCAATATTTACCCTATATACCATTATTGAAAGATATAGAAAAACAAAGAGCACAAGACCAGATATGGCAACAGGTATGTAATACATTAGGATGGTTATATATACCAAGTATCTAATCAGGGAACCTACGGTTCCCCTGAAACCCCTCCCTTAAAAGAAAACAAATTGATGTTAACCTCAGGGAACCTACGGTTCCCCTGAAACCCCTCCCTTAAACAATGGTATTTATGTTGTATTTGATATTAATCATTAGATTAATATCAAGTTGTTTTCTTTAAGGGAGGGGTTTCAGGGGAACCGTAGGTTCCCTGAGTTATTAAAGGAGGGGGTTTCAGGGGGAACCTTGGTTCCCCTGAGTAAATCCCACAATAATACAAATGAATATTTTAATCGTCGGTTATTACGATCATCATAATTTAGGAGACGAGCAATACAAAATCTCTATTAAATACGTTATTAAACAACTCCCTAATTCTAAACCCAAATCTATTGAATTTATCGATTGTGACCGCTTACAAGATTATAAAGTTCTCGAAAATACTACAATAATATTCGGTGGTGGGGATATTCTCAATCATTATTTCCTAGATAAATTGAATGAAAAATTCAAAAATGTAATCCCAAAACCTAGAATCATTGCGTTCTCTGTAGGAATCCCATACAACTCAATTTTTACAGAATCCGAGAACCTGAAAAAATTCGATATTTTAGACCATATTTTTTTAAGAACTCACCAAGATATCCTCCTTCTTTCTAAATATTTAGGTGAAGATAATGTTTCTTATATTCCGGATTCATCTTGCTTCTTATTTGAAGCCATTTTACAAGATAAAAACCCCGAACATGTATTGAAAAGTTCGAATTATAAAAAACTCCTTTCTACAATATCTACTTTATCCAAAACTATGAAAATCATCAATATTAATCTCTGTCGTCACATTTATAATTCCCAATTTAAAGATAATTATAATAATATTGTCAGAGAACTCGCACGATTTTTCGAAATTTTGATGGATAATGGATATTTTTTGATTCTTCTACCATTCAATACAATTCCTTCCGATACACCCGAAACCAATAGTGAAAATGATATTTTTATTCAAAACGACGTTTTCGAACATATCAAAAATAGATCCCAGATTATCAATATCAATTTCAAACTCACATTAAAAGAAATAGTAAGTCTTTACCCCTATTTTTACATGTCTATTCCTATGCGTTTTCATGGGACCCTTTTCAGTATATTTTCAGAAGTTCCTATGGTTCCTATTTATACAACCAAAAAAATAAGAAATGTTTTGCTCGATATAGAATGGAATTACGAATACGTTTTTGAAAAAAATGAGAAAGATCTACCCATTTCATTTGACGCAGATCAAATGATGGAAATTTTTAATAGTTGTAACAATGATAGAGAACAGTGTAAGAAAATATTGAATCAGAGTTGTAGTAGATTCAAACAAATCTATAAAAATCAAGAAGAAATTTTGAGTAAAATTATTTATAATAAAATACAAAAGGACGTAAAAAAACAGGACAAAAGTGAAAAGAATTCAAACTATATTATGCCATCACAAGAATCCATTTATGATAGTAGCAAAAATACTATTATTTATAATACAAATCCTATTTATTCTCAGAAAACAATCGACCAAGAAACCATTGAAAATACATTCAAAAAAGTTCAAGCTTTTGCGAAAGAACACGGATACAAAGATTTCAGACAGATAAATGACGCGTCTTTAAAAGCCGTTGTTGTATCGGTTGTTAGTTTTCACCTTACGGGTTTTATTGATTCAAAATATAATTATGGATTAATGGAAAAAATGTTCTCTATTATTTATTCGTATCAAGAAGAATGGAAATGGATTATTCAAGATTCTAAAACTGATAATCTAATAAAGCCAATAGATTCAATATCTGAAAACAAAAGTGGTATATTCAATATTTCTTATATAGATCAAAATGATCGCTCGGGAGCACACCGTTCAGGTTGGAAATACGTTTTCGATTCTATAAAACGTCTCAATAATTCCAATTCACCGGTATTATTAGATTTATATGTAGACCGTACTTTTCATTGGAAACGCGAGATTTATAAAAGTATAAATATCATACCCTATAAAAAACCATGGTTAGGATTCATACATCATACTTTTGATACTACTTTCAGTAAATTCAATAGTGTTGAATTATTAAAATGTCCCGAATTCATAGAAAGTTTGAAAAAATGCAAAGGTATCATTGTTCTCTCCAATTATTTGAAAATGCAATTTGAAAACGAGTTCTCTTATCGAGGAATAAAGGTCCCTTTGTATTTTATTCCTCATCCTACAGAGACAAATGTTCCTCCATTTGATTTACAGAAATTCTTCAAAAATCCCGACAAAAAATTAATAAATATTGGTGGATGGTTACGAAATATTTTTTCTTTTTATCAGATCAAATTAGAAGAACGTTATACTTTCTTTTCAAATCAAGAATTTGCAAATCCATTTGAAAATATTATAAAAAATAATAACATCATGACCCATTTTCATAATCAGTATAAAAAAATAGAATCTTACAAAGATAATGAAGAAAAAAATACGAAATTCTCACAATTTTTAAACATTTTGAAAAGAGCAAAAAGCTGTGTTGTAAAAAAAACATTGGAATTAAAAAAATTAAATTTAAACCGTGTTATAAGAGAAGACAAAATAAGAAAGGTAATATTGAAAGGTAAATACATGGATAATTATTTTCCAACACATGAATTTATAGAGAAACTCTCGGATTTCATTGTTGAATTGGATAATTCAACGCAAAATCCCGATTCCAAATTTTGTTCTCAAGATGGTATTACTGTAAACAATAACTGGATAAGACACATGATGGAGTATATTACTCATCTTTCTGATAATTTGGAAATATTAGATGCCTTAGATAATAAAACATATGATGATTTATTAACTAAAAATCTGGTTTTTTTGAATTTAGTAGATGGTTCGGCTGTGAATACAGTATTAGAATGTTTTGTTCGTAATACACCTATAATTGTGAATCGTCATCCTGCCGTTGTAGAAATTTTGGGTGAAAATTACCCCCTTTATTATAGAGATTATTATGAAGTTCCTGGATTATTGGAAAATACCGGTATTATAGAATCCGCACATTTACATATGAAAACGATGGATAAAACTCCTTATACAATTGATAGCTTTATTCAGAAATTACTAAGTATTTGATTTTTTATGTTTCTTTATTTGCTTTTCGTTTCACATAAGCCTTATGTCTATATTCTTTTAGTTTTTCCGGATTTTCTATTTTCAATCGATTCAAATAATTCTTTGCGTTCTCTTTGACACGCTCTTTGTTCTTTTCATAATATCTTTTATGACGTTCATTATTCGTATATTTTTCCAATTGTTTTTTACAATTTTCTAATTGTTGTTTTGTCAATTCAAATTCTTGTTGAAATTTCTTCCATTCTTCCAATTGGGGAAGATTCTGGATTTCTATATTTTGCGTAATATTTTCCATAATAATTATATAAACAAACTATATAATTATTTTACGTTAATAACTAACTAAGTAAAAAGGTCGAGATTTGTCCTGAAGATTTATGCGGCTAAACGAAGGCCGCCTACCAAATTAGCGCCTACGACAGCACCTAAACCTTGGCGACTAGTGGCTCCTGCGCTAGGGATGAAAACATCAAGGATTGAGAATACTGCAGCAGCGGTTAGTGCAATAATAACAATCTCTTCAACATTCAATTGTTTACGGGGGATTAAAAGGGCGACAAGGGCAACGGCAAGACCCTCAATAATGTATTTGATTGCACGTTTAACAAGTTCATTAAAATCAAATCCAGCAGACATTATTTTATAATATATAATATATAAAAATAAAAAAATAGAAAACTTGAATTGAGATATAATTATTATCTAAATAATATTCTTGATAAAATACTTAAACAGTATTTTTAAAAATATATAATAATATGGCTAAACAAGGAACCTTTGAAAAAAAAACCCTCTCAAACGGTAAAAAAAATACTAAATACGTAGATTTATGTGACGAAGATCAACCTATTGCAGGACAAAAATTCTGTTGTATGTCGTTTGTTTCTCCTGAAAAGATATTGAAAAAGAGAGAAGTTTATGTTTTCGAACAATTTGTTAAACAATGGGATTTCTCTAAATCTATGGAAAGGTTTATGGATTTCAATCATTTTATTGCTTTCAAATATAATTTGAAAATGGAAGATATTACTACCGATTTCAATGATTTTGTAAAAGAAGAAGGCGATAAATTGAAAAAAACCGGTATTGAAGACGATTATAAAAATTTCATCGATAAAAACGAGGATAAAATCAACGAACAATTTAACCGCGAACATGCTTTCCAAACTTCTGTCCGAGGATTGAAAATACGCGGGGTGTTTTCTACTCAAGAGGAAGCTGAGAATAAATGTGTTTCTCTACGTAAACTAGATGCAAATCATGATATTTTCGTAGGTCCTGTTGGTATTTGGATCCCATGGGATCCTGATGCATACAAGACTGGAAACGTCCAATTTTTAGAAGAAGAATTGAATCAATTGCATCAAGAAAAAATCAAGAACGAGGCTTTTGCGAAACAAGAATTTGAAAAACGCGTTCTCGAAACCAAACGTAAAGCCATTGAAGAAAACGTAAAATTGGCAAGAAAGAGTGGTAATGTTTTGACACAGACAATTGACGAAGAAGGTAATTTGATTGGGGTTAAAGAGACTGTTAATTTCGAAGAACGTGAAGTTGCGGATGTTGAAGCTGCTAAATTACATAACGAGGCACTTTTGAAAAATGCTATACAAAATTCGGAATTAGAAGAAGATCTTGATAAAAAAGACAAATAAATCAACGTTTTATAACAGTATATTCTTGTTACACAGTTCCAGTGCTTCTCAATAAACCGTAAGTTAGAATGGTTTATTATAATAAATATAAAAATAAACAGTTTATATTTATTAGTAATCTGAAGAGTATAGGCGCTACCAGATGAAATTGTTTTGTGATATTATTGAAAGGGTTCATGATATTCAAAGTATCATTAATCCGATCTCTAGTATTATAATAACAATGTATTATAGTAATTTTATTAATAACAACATTACATTTACAACGAGGAATAAGTTTGATTATTTATTCACTGTTTTACATAACGATGATTTATTATATGATGTTAAAGAGGATTTTATTTGTGTATTTTGCAAATCACAACAAGTTTATTGGACTTTATCTAGATTTATTAGAAAGATCAAAACTAGAAAATAGATTTATATTAGAATAATGCTATATTCATTAGCATTCATATTAGATTTTTTATTAAGAATAGACATACTAATGTGTCTCATTTTTTTTGATTTATTATACTATATTCTTATATTGGTGTATAAGAATATAGATTTATTTGTAACATTATATAAGTGTTACCATTTAAGAGTTTGGTTCTTTGTAAATACAATAATAGTAATCATTATTAAATACTACTTTATTTTTTACACTTCTACTCATTTTAGCTGCACATATTTTTTCTGATTCTGCTGCTTTTGCTATAGATTCCCAAGTACCTAATAAATCTCCTTTTATCGAATATTTTTGTATTTTTTTGCCAGTGGAAGATGTTTTTCTATGATTATCTATGTCCTTTTTCAAAGACAATCCATAATATCCTTGTCCTGAACCATTATTACACCATAAAGTCATAAATATTACATAATTTGTACTTTTCAAATAAGTTTTTAATTCTTTTTCATCAGTATCAAAAATTGGTAATTTAATCTGTTGTTTCCATTTTTTATATTCATTTATAAGATCAGAAAATAATACCTTTCCACTAGGTGAAAAAATACAAGCATGAAAAATAAAATTCTGAGGATTACTTAAAATTTCTGATTTTTCATATTTCAATTCTTTCAATGTTACACCCATATAACCATTAACAACTTGATTTTTATCTTGAACTTTTAATCGATATTGTTTAAAACGTATATCTAAATATACTTTAAATGAATGAAATATTTCTTTAGATGCTGATTGTGTTACTATACGATATTGTCCCATAATATCAGTTGATGATATTTCTACATCATCACGTGTAATACAATGTTCTTGAACAAATTTATCAAAATTTTTAGTTAATTCATCTTTCTCATTATTAATTATAGGAATATATGTATTTTCATCAATTTCTGTTTGTGTAGACATATCTCTAGTTATTTTTATTTCTTTCGGTTTATTTTCTATTATTTCCAATTCATTTAAATATAATTTTGAAATTTTTATTTTTCGTTCGTCATCATTTTTTATATTCATAAGAGTTAAAGTATTTACAATTCTATAAATAATCATTTTAGCTTCTTCTACATCTATTTGAAATACCTCACTTTTTATAAGATATCTCGAAAAAACACCATGAATATATTTTTCAAAATTAGTTACATTATTATCAGGAACTTCAATAGTAAATTCTAATTTACCTTTTCCATTTGGTGTTAAATATGATTTAATTCTTTCATGAATATTTTTTGTTGTATATCCAATTTTTAAAATTGGTTCTTTTGATAATGGTGTAGTATTATAAATATAAATGATAGGTATTGTTTCTCTAATTTGCAATAATTTATTTTCTTCTTCAATTTCAGAAAATTTATTTTCTAATTCTTTTTTTTCTTTTTTATTAATTTCTAATTGCTGTTTTAATTCATTACTTTCTTCTTCTAATGTTTCATGTAATATTTCTTCTAATTTTACAAAATATTCGTGAATTTCATTTGCTTTTTTTGTTTCAGCTTTTATACATAATAATTTGAATGTTTTGATATTTAATAAAAACTTTTGTTTATTATGACCACCATGTTGTTCTTTATCTTGGTTAACTTGTTGGTTAACCAAGAATTTATAATCTTTTTCAATTACAAAATTTTTTTCTAAGAGTATTCTTGCTTTTTGTTTAGTAGAAAATCCTAACCATTGCCAAATATTATCTAGATCAATAATAAAATCTGCTGTTTTATTGTAATTTAAATAACAATAAAATGATGAAATAAATAGCTGTTGTTGAGATTCTGTAAAATTATTTTTTACTTTTTCAAGTAAATGATTATTATAAGTTTGTGATAATTTTGTAATAGGATTTTTTTCTATTAAATCTACAATATTTAACGAACAATCCATATTATAAAATATATTACTGTATTATCTTTATATTCTTTTGATATTAAATAATGAAAGCAAGAGTAAAAGCAAGTGTTACCATTTTGTTTTTTTTACATTAATCTGTCCTCCTTTACCTTTTTTTCCTTTACTTGGATCATATGCTTCATCTTCATCATCGTCTCCCATATTCTTTGATATTTCCCAAAATTCTTTAGAACCTAATTTAAAATCTGGATGATCTTGTGCTTTATACCAAAAAATTTGTTCGTTTAATTTGTTCGACTTTGCGTTGTTGTTTATTACTAAACACTCGTAATTCTCTGTTGTCTGGTCCATAACAGCACAGAAACTTTCCAATGTTGGAAACATTGACGCATAATTTTCCCAGATTCTTTTTCTGTTGGTAAGGTATGGTTCTCTCAAAATAAAAACATAGTCGATATTGGTGCGGAGATTTGGCGGAATTCCTAAGCAGTATTGCATTGTAATTATACACATGATTTTCCAGTGTCTTCCATTCATAAAAAGTAACCTCATCATCTTATCACGCGTCCAAGATTGATCGTATAAACAATCGTCTAAAATAACAAATGTTCTAGGATCAATAGTAGTTTTTCTATACATTTCAATCTCTTTATTTACCTGTTTCAATACAACTTTTTGACGACGCAAAATATTTTCAATCAATACAGTATTGTACTCTTCGTGAATAAAAAGCTTAGGAACATGAGCTGAAAAAAAACCATTACCAGCTTCTGTTCCAGATATAACTGTACCAATAGGAATATCTTGATGATAAAATAATAAATCACGAATTAGATATGACTTACCTGTATCACGACGACCTATCATAACAATAACAGGGCCTTTATTTTCATCAGGTTTAAAGGTAATAGACCGCATATCAAATTTCTTGAGTTCTAAAGTCATTGATATTACTAATGTTATATATTCAAAATATAATATTAACTCAGGGAACCTACGGTTCCCCTGAAACCCCTCCCTTAAAAGAAAACAACTTGATGTCAATCTAATGATTAATATCAAATACAATATAAGTAACATTATTAAAGGAGGGGGTTTTAGGGGGAACCTTGGTTCCCCTAACCTGAGTTTGATACAATAAAAACTAATGTATAAACCACTTATATAATTCGAACTATAACTCTATGTCATCTACAAAAAAATCTGAAAGTGATTCCCCTAAATTTTCCATAAATTATGTAAAAATAAAACCTGTAAACTGGAAAACTTTAGAGGAAACATATATTCAGACATCAGAAGATATAGAATATCAATACAATCCTTTTTTTATAAACAAAATACAAAATTACAACCCTATTTATAGCCAATATTTTGTATTAAATGAAAATAATTATAATACGATCTCATTGAATCATAAGCGCCATTTTCAAAATACAACTACAGTATTCGATACAGAAACGAAAAAAAATATCCATACCGATATTTTTATCAAATATTCCCCCCTTTTAGATCCTTATCGTTTTATGACAGGAAAATATAAAAATAATACCGAATCGATAAATCTTCCTAGTCCAATTGAAAAAAATACAGAAAATCATATTCCTAAATTGTCCGATTATAACAACGCGTCTTATGTAGATAATTTTTTCTCTTTTATTTCTAGTAAATTATTAGAAGAACACGGTTTTATACACGGATTAGATTATTATGGATCCTTTCTAGGAATACAAAATCGGTTCAAAGTCAATATAGCGGATGATTTGGAATTTATAAAATCTTCAGATTATTTCCTTCAAAATATCAATAAACATTTTATCCTTTCTAAAGACATCTGCGATAATTTCACGAATCTAGGTTCTCGATCTAATAAATTAAAAATAAAAATAAAAGATGAAGATGAATCTACAAAACATAATATAACAGCTATTTCATTAGAAGAAATAGAAATTATAAATGATGATTCTTCTATTCGAGAAGAAAGCACAGTCGTATATGAAAAAAAAGGAAATAATTTAAGTAATCCTTCTACATCTTCTAGTGAAGATGATGATGATGATGATGATGATGATGATGATGAAGAAGATGAGGAAAATGATGAGGATCAGGATGATGAACTTGTAGAAAACGAACAAAATGATGAAGATAAAGGAGAACATGATGAAAACAACGATGAAGAGGAAGAAGAATGGGAAACAGAAGAAGACGACGACGATGATGATGAAGAAGAAGAAGAATTCCAATACGCTTATATCAAAAATTTCCCTATACAATTAATCTGTCTAGAAAAATGTGATGGAACTATGGATGATCTCTTTGTAAAAAAGGAGGTAGATCAAACTCTATCAGCAAGCGCATTATTCCAAATAATCATGATATTAATTACCTATCAAAAAACCTTTCATTTTACTCATAATGATCTTCATACAAATAATATAATGTTCTCCAATACGGATAAAAAATTTATTTATTATCAATACAAAAAACAAATTTACAAGGTTCCTACACACGGTAAAATATTTAAAATCATCGATTTTGGAAGAAGTATTTATAAATTCAAAGGACAGTTATTATGTAGCGATAGTTTTGCATTGGGTGGTGATGCATCTACTCAATACAATACCGAACCCTTTTTGAATGAAAACAAACCAAGATTAGACCCCAATTATAGTTTTGATCTCTGTCGATTAGGATGTTCTATTTACGATTTTATTATTGATGACGATGAACCAGACTCAATCGCCCAATTCGACGAATTACAAAAAACAATCTATAGATGGTGTACGAATGATGATGGAAAAAACATATTATATAAACGCAATGGTGAAGAAAGATATCCTAATTTCAAACTATACAAAATGATTGCCAAAACCGCACATAAACATACTCCACAAGAACAGTTGAATTTCCCTTATTTCAAACAATTCCTAATGAAAGACAAAAAAATATCCGTAGACGTAGACGTAAATATAGATATTTTACCTTGTTACGTCCATTAGATATAATATATTTATTATAATATGAATAATGTCATTACTAATATTATAAACAAGCACAATCCAAAAGAGTCATTTTACATTATAGATTTAGAAAAAATAAAAAATCTCTATAAAAATTGGATGTCATTATTACCTTTAGTAAAACCATATTATGCTGTAAAATCAAACAATAACCTCATTTTATTAAAAACATTAAATAGTCTAGGTGTAAATTATGATTGTGCTTCCAAAAAAGAAATTCAAACTATATTAGATTTAACGAATGATCCATCACGTATTATATTTGCAAATCCTTGTAAATTAGTTTCCCATTTGGAATACGCTAGAGAACAATCCGTCCATTTAATGACATTCGATTGTCAAGAAGAATTGTATAAAATAAAAAAATATCATGCTAATTCACGTCTTATTTTAAGGTTAGCGGTAGATGATAGTAAAAGTATAATAAAATTCAATATAAAATTTGGATGTTCTCTAAATAATGTAGAAACACTTTTATTATTGGCAAAACAATTAGATTTGAATATTGTCGGATTTAGTTTTCACGTTGGAAGTAATAATTATTACCCTGAATCTTATTATAATGCTATCAAAGATTCTAAAACAGCATATGATATTGCTATTTCATTGGATATTCGTCCTACTATTATTGATATTGGTGGTGGGTTTTCTTCTTTGAATCGGTTTGAAGAAACGGCATTTGAAATCAATCGAGCCATACACGATTTTTTTAATGAAGAAATTCTAAACAAATCTATAGAATTTATTGGAGAACCTGGTAGATATTTTTCAGAAACAACCCATACTCTAGTATTGTCCGTAATAGGTAAAAAGTTCTCTATTACAGACAATACTATGATATATACCCTGAATGAAAGTATATATAATTCATTTAATTGTATTATTTTCGATTATTGTATTCCGAAATTGATTCCTTTATACCCTCAAAATCCAGATATATTATATAAAAGCCGTTTTTTCGGGTATACTTGTGATAGTTTGGATTTAATTTCAGATAATATAGATATACCTCTCTTAAATATAGATGATGTTTTATATATTGAGAACTTTGGTGCTTATACATATGTAGCTAGTTCTTCTTTTAATGGATTTGAATCTAGTAAAATGTTTTATGATATGGATGGAAGAGAATTATAGATGTTAAGGATTCAAAAATGTTTGGTTCTCGATATATGTCAATCGATTTTCATTCAAATATAATAAAATACCCACATCTATATCATCCATATTTTTTAACCACATAAATTCATCGGACTTTTCAGTATTATCAAAACTAGTATAAAATATTCTATCCAAAATAATTTGGACGTTTGAAAGTCCCAATATCTCTTCATAAATATCAATATCTAAAACAGTGTCATAATTATCGATTTTTTTGGCTTTTCCAAAATCGATTATCATACATCTACGCGTATTTTCATCGATCAAAATATTGTCTGTATGATAATCTCCTTGACTATATCCCGTATCAATTGCTAGCCGAAGCAATTCGTATCGTGCAGTATTATACATCCATCTTAATCGATTTGATTTTGTAGAAAGTGTTAATGAATCGTGTTTGTAAATGTCTTTGTTTTCCGGTTTTGATTTTATTTCATCCATGATAATTGGTTTAATAATATCACATAATGTTTTATAGTTGGGTGGAATGTATTCCATTGCTATAAATCCAAAATAATATTTTATAGGATCGTATTTTTGAGGGTTTGAGGATTGGAAAAAGAAATTGGTTATATTTTCTAAAAAAGAGGGGACTATAAATTCAGGATTTTTTCTTTCAAGTTCTCTTAACATTTGTTTTATAGGATTAATAGTGGTTGATGGATTTGAAGCATTTTTTAATGCCGAAGATAATATTTGGAATTTTCGAGTAGAGTTTTCAAATACTCTTGCAAATAAAACAATAGGAACATTACGATTCAACTTATCAAGCGAATTTTTTGATAGTTTGATTTGAATACGCACTTCTTCTTCAAACCGCGATTTTATATCCAAAGATCTTTTCGAATTCTTTCCGTGTGGTCTTTTATAGTACCAATAATGGTTGTCATCGGATTCATTATCATTACGATCATTTAATAATAAACATTTGATTGCTATTTCAGTAACATCCTTTTCCTCATTTTTCGAATTCAAATAATAATAGGGGGATTTTTCGGGATATTTTTTGAATTTGCATTTATAAACAAAACTAAATGCTGACGAATCGCTTATCAATTCTATTTCACTATTGGATATGAAATAGTAAAAGGATTCTTCTTCATCTTTATTCGGTTTCAAAAAAATATATGAATTATAAAATTCCATCTTATAATTCATAACGAAATATTTTTAAATCCTTTGAAGAATCAAAATGAGCCATTTTTATCAACAATTATTTTTATATTTTCAAAAATCTAACTATATTGTTGAGTAGAATGTAAATATTGCATTTGTGCTGTATTCAAAACACCATCAAATAAATAGAAATCACTTATATAATATGTTACTGGATCTGTTTGTTTTGGAGTAGTAAATGTTGTTGTTGCATATGGTGATTGTACTGCTCCTGAAACTCCTGTACCAAATATTCTCAAATCATTAATACTTGTTGCTGAAGTATATGTTGAACCTGTTCCAAAACAATTTGGACCTGGTGATGTTGGGAATGTTGTAGTTGTCAAAGGAACTAAATAGAAAGACCAAGCACCAGTTGGTGTTAAAGATATTACTATATGTACCCATGCACTCGTTGGTGGTCCAGATGAAAATCCTCCAATATTATATCCATTACCAAAGAAATAAATAATACCAGCATTATTTTGGCCTGTATAAGCATTATAATTCCAACTTGTCATAAGTCCATTTGTAGTTCCATTACTTGTAGGAGCAGGTGAAGATAAACTATTAAAAAAGTTAAAAATATTATTACCATATCCTGTATTTGATGGAGTATAATACCAAAACGATATTGTATAACCATTTGAATTTGCCGGTAAAGTATACCCTGATGGACCATATAAACAAGATGTTCCTGCCGTTTTTTTCAAAGTACCATTAATACTTGAATTCCATTTATTAGTTGTATCAATACTTACTGTTCCTGTACCATAAGATCCTCCTACTGCATTCGTTCCATCAAATGTTCTCCAGAATTCTACTCCAGTTCCAGTCGCATAATTCAATAAATCTTTACTAAATGGGAAATACAAAACTATCTTTGGTAAAATAACCACGCTACTAATACCCGCGGATATACCATAATTATATACGGAAGTTATTTCTGATGATAACAATGGTCTTCCATATACTCTTACATCTGAATAATAAGCCGATGTTTGTGCGGTTGCTATTCCCAAATTTATAGATTGAGACGATGTTGGATATGTAGTTGTTGTAGTATTTACAGATGCACCATTCTTATAAATATATACATTCGATGTATTACTATTCGTACAAAATTGTACTATAGCAATATGATACCACTTTGAATATGTTGTAGTACTAGTAAATGTAGTATCATTATAAGCAGAACTTGGATAATACCAATTTACCATATTCGTTATACCTGTTCCTGAACCACTAAAATAATTTCCTGCAAAATATGTATTTATCCATCCCTGTGTTGCCGAATTGGGTGTTCCTCCAAAACTAGCTAACATACCTGTTGCACCATTTGATAATGGTAAACCATTACTTGGAACATATATCCAATAACAAAAAGTATAACCCATACCATAAGAACCGGTAGGAATTGTAATTGTGCTCGATGTTACATTCCAATAACCATTTGAAGTTGAACCTGTTGTATTTGAAATTAAAGCTATCGTTGTTGATCCCTTTGTTACATTTGTAATCGTACCATTTGCACTCCAGAAATTGCAAGTTATAGTTCCCAATGTTCCCGCATTTGTTAATGTTTGGCCGCCTGTATATGTTGTTGTATCAAATTTCAACCATATCAAATCGGGTATTGGTGTAGTAACACTTATTGTTGGAACAGGGGTTGTTTCAATAATTGCACGATCAGCATCTGTCAATGCAGAACCAAAAATATATAAATAATGTAATTGTGCTTGTAAATAATAATTAGTTGTAGACCCGGATACTGTACCTGAATTTGCATAATAACTATTTGGACTATTACCAATTGAAGGATTAATTTGTGGACTTGTTGTTACCGCATTTGTTCTCTGTGCTATACCTCTTTGTACCGAATTTTGATAAATGACATAATTATTCGATAGAGATCCACCAGTACTAAAACTTGTATATTTATATGTTATTATTCCATTATTTGTTGCTAATGCTGTTCCTGAAGTACTTGCATTAGGTAACCACATTGCAGGTATACCATTTGAGTTAAATTTAATTGCACCAGTTTGACTATTTGCGAAAATATCTATTAAATCTTGTTGTGTATCCGAATTATTATTCCCCCAATTAAGGTATTTAGTTACTACTGTAAAAGAAGTATCTAATATAGGGAATGCATTCAACGGTAATTTTAAATATCCGGCTTGTGGCGCTGGAATACCACCTCCAGCTCCTGTATATCCAAAATTAATTACTTTATATATAACATCATAAATTGGTTGTGATGCAGCTGTAAATTGATAAGCATTATTAAATGATAAATCCATACCTTGGTCGTACCATTTTGTAAGATATGCAAATGTTGTAGGAGCATTATTTGATGATAACCAAGAAGTAATAGTAATACCACTAGAATTTGGTCCTGTATATAAATTGCCACTTATATCCGAATAAAAATTCTGTGTATTTGATCCAGCTGTATCTCCACCGTAACGAAGACACATAATAGGACCTGTATAATTATAATTTAATAAAATACATCCATATACTGCTTTAATATTACTATATGCTAAGTTAGACAAACTACTATTTGTCAATACAGAACCAGTATTGATAGGAATAACATTTACCGTTCCTTTTACTGAAAAAGGAATAGCAATTATTACAATACCTGAACCTCCTTTACTAGTTGAAGCTCCATTATTATAGGAACCACCACCACCACCACCTGTGTTCGCACCTCCATTTCCTGGTACACCATTATTATTTTGACCGTTACCACCAGAATTTATTGCGGATCCACCACCAGTTCCTGCTGCATAATTATTATTATATTGGACGCCTCCTCCTCCACCACCTAATCCACCATTTCCAGCATTTATTGATCCTGCAGATGATCCACCACCACCACCTCCCCAATAATAACTTCCGTAAGCAACACCACCTGGATCAAGAAAATCTTTTATAACCGGTAAAGCACATTTTATTCCATTTCCACCATTTGGAATACTTTGAGAATTTCCATTTGATCCAGGAGTACCTGCACCACCACCGCCACCATCTATACTATTCGAATCTCCTATACCACCATTATTTGCATATACTAAATAATTAGTATTCGCATTAGATGGATTTGATGCTAAACCGCCACCACCACCACTAGAATTTATATTATTATTTACACTAGGATAAGCATAAACACCACCGCCCGCGCCTCCTCCAGCTGTTATACTATATAAATGAGCTGTTGAAAAATTTACTGTTGTATTTCCACCAGCAATACCTATTGAAGTAACTGGTGTTAAACCGCCCGCACCAACAGATATATTTATATTTCCTGTGTTTCCAGTAGTTAAAGGTACAGTTGTCATAATAACACCACCAGCACCACCACCACCACCACCATTACAACCTCCACCTCCGCCACCACCTACTGCTAATACATATAGAGAACTTGAATTATTAACTGTATAATTTATTGTATAAGTTATTCCTGTAGTTTTTAATACATAAACATTATACGTTATTCCATCTGTTGTTTCGTATGTTCCTATTTGATCTCCTGATTGATTGTTTGTTACACTATTTATAGTAATAAATTTAGTAGTTGATGAATTGATAACCGATTGATTATAATTTTTAACTGCATTTAGGGATCCGAAAAAACGTTTGTTAGAACCATTAATATTAATAGTACCTAAACTCATAATATATAATTATTAATATATTATATTTTGTATGTCTTAAATCCATAAAATTCTTTGAATTCATTCAACTCCATTATGATAATATTATTATCCATTGCATATTTCGTTTTACTCGATTGATCCTCTTTCGATTTAACAATTAAAATATGCGTATTTTTACCAATATTTTCATCTATTATTCCACCTTTTTCCATTATTTTTTCTTTCAAAACTGGATCCCGGAATTTTGTCATAACAATACGTTTTTCAAATAATGGATGCGATCTATCCATTTTTATTTCTAATACTGCTGTTGATTTTGTATTTGAAACAATATACAATTTCTTTTCTAAACCACATTCTTTCAAAAATTCCATAAAATTCTCTATATTTTCCGTAAAACTCCTAGCATTTTCTATTCCTATACCACGAATTTGCAAAAGTCTTTCGTATTTATCTTCTATCGACTCTTGTTTTGTCAATATATCCGGACAAGTTTCTAAAATCGGTTTTATTTTACGTTCTCCAATACCTCTTCCGAATTGATTGGATGCTGCCATAATATCCAATAATGATGCCTTCTCTACTTTATCACGGATACCTTCATAGATTTTGTTTACCATTGTCTCTTTGAAACCCTTTACTTTATAAAACTCGGATTTCGGGGCTTTTAATATTTTGGGTATTGTATCTAATCCTGCTTCCATTATTTTTTCTACTGTTTTTACCGAAAGCCCATCTACCTCTAATTTTGTAAAGAATTCGGTAATATTCTTTTCCTTCACTTTTTGATTATTTTCCAAATTATCCAAAACCAAATCTACGTGATTTTTCGTCCAATGATAGGATTCTTCTGGCATTTTTGGGTTCTCTGCTGGAATTGTTACGGATTTTATATGAGGTATAACATCCCCACTACGGATTACCTGTATTACTGCTCCAATACCTATTTTATTCGACTCTATAAAACTACCATTGAAACCTGTTACATATTGGATTGTAACTCCGCATAATTGGACGGGTTCTATTTGGACCCGCGGTTTCAAATATCCGGATTTACTCGGTTCCCATAATACATCTACGACTTTAACCTCTGCCATTTGATCTGAAATAACCATTTTGAATGCAAACGCGTGTTCGGGATTTCCCTCTTTTCTAGTATGGATATTATCATCTGTTACTATGATCCCATCTATTTCATATTTATAATTCATTCTCCATAATAATAATGTATTCGATAACATTTCATTCGTTAAATTCGCTTTTGTTGAATAGGTATTTTGGACGACGTTGAAACCTAGTCGATCTAAAAATGCCATTTGTTCGCTTGGTTTCATTTGTGGTCGAATTACTTCATAGGCTACGAAATCCAAGTCTTCTGTTTTATAATCCAACGTTTTACTATTGATAATTCCCGAAACCAAATTACGGGGGTTCGAGAACGCATTTTTGTATTTTTCGTCGAATTTTTGTTTGGAAATGATGAATTCGCCACGAACCACGATTTTTTCTTGAGTTTCGGGGAGTTTCAATACGCGTAAGATATGGGTAATATCTTGTCCTACTTTACCGTCTCCTCTTGTATATAATTTTGGTTCATTGTTTTCCGTAGAATACATACCACTTACACCATCTAATTTACATGAGAGAACATAGGGACCATCGTATTTCGTTTTCCATTGAGATAAGGCGTTTGTATCAGGTTTGATTTTATCCATAGATGGCATATCATAGGGTAACGTGACTTTATTCTTTGTTATAGGTGCACCAATACGGTTTATTTCTGAATTGGTCGGGTATTTTTCTGATGCGTATTCTTTTAAAATATCAAATTCGGTATCTATTAATAAGGGAGAACTAGAATTATAATATTCATCATTTGATAATACTATCATTTTAGTGATTTCACTTTCATTTGAGGTTTTCAAAAAAGTGAGTCCTTTGGTTTTATATGATTGTAGGTTTGATAAGATTTCTTGTTTTACTGCTTTTGTTGACATATTTCAGAGATATAAAATATAGTTAGCATGCTTTTATTTTGTTTTTTTCGAGAACTTTTTTTCAATTTTTTTATTATTACATTGATACTAAAGTTTGCACTTGTGATGTTGTTAATTCATAATTATATATATTAAAATTACTAATACTACCAATAAAATAATTAGACCCTCCATCAAAACCTAAATAATTATTTGAAGTTAAAGGTAATAATAATTTTAAAGTAGTTAATGTTCTATTTGTCATATTAGTACCACCTTTGTAAAAACTTGCTACTCCATTATAATAAAGTATTAATTTTGGATAATTACTTCCAATTGTTGAAGATACTGTTATTATAATATTATTCCAATCATTATAAAAATTGTTTGTTGTAAATAATACATAATCATTAATAATCATATTTCCTGTGCTATCAGTTAAATAAAATAAAACATATATGTAATTAGTACTATAAATTTTTGCTGAAATATTTAAAAATTTTAATGAATTAGCAATAGAATTAGAACCAGCAGCAGTACCTCCACTACCAACAGCGAATGAAGCTATAGTATAATAAAAATTACTACTAATACCTGAATTAAATTTCATCCAAAAAGAAATAGAAAACCCTGATTGTAAATTAGAAAATAAACAACTATTTAAAGTAATATAATTTGATCCATTAAAATTTACAATATTATAACCATTTCTTTTATTTATAGATTTTATATTTGTATCACTTAATATTGCATCATATAAATTTGTTGCTGAATTAAATAATGATAATCCATTATAAGTACTGAAATCATAATATGCTAAACCAAATATAGGAATTGTAGATGGAACAGAAAAAGAAGATATACCTGATGTAATACCAGAATTATATATATTTATTATTTCAGTATTACTTATAGGTCTTCCGTATATTCTTAAATCAGAATAATAAGCAGAAATATTATTTCCAGCTATTCCAAGATTTGCTTGTATACCAGTTATTACATTAACATTATTAGAAATTGTTTTAGAACCTGGAAAATCATTTGAATATACATCAATATTTAAAATTCCATTTATATAAATTAAAACATTTGAACGAGGATATTGTTGATTAATTGAATTAGCAACACTAAGTCCATTCGTTTTTTGTACTATACAAATATGATACCAAGTATTATAAATATTACTATTATTAAAATTAGTATTATTACTATAATTTATTATTGTATTAAAATCTCCTTTACCTGAAGTAGAATTAATATAGTAATAACTTGATAATGAAGTAACATTATTTCCATATCCATTTATTATATTACCTAAATAGTAAGTTGATACAGAATTTATATTTTGAGTTACTGTATCTCCACCACTATTAAAATTTCCTAAAGCAAATAATGCACAATTATTATTAGGTAAACCATCAGTTGGAATATTTATCCAATAACATAAAGAATAACCTAAACCAGATACTTGTCCTCCAGGAATAGATAAAAGATTTGTAGTTATAGTATAATTATTATTAATACTTTGTATAAAAGCAACATTTAAATTTCCATTATTATAGTTTTGTATTCTTCCATTTTCAAACCAAATTTTAGGGATAATATTATTATTAGTAGATGTATTTAATAATGTTTTATATGTAGAAAAATTATAATTTGTAGTTGGTAATGAAAAAGTATTTGAATTAAAATTTAAATATAAAATATCAGGTTCTATATTTATAAAATTATTAATATTTTTTGATAAACCATAATTATATATACTATTTACTTCAGAAGGATCTAATGGTCTTGAATAAACTCTTATATCTGAATAAAAAGATGTTTGATTTGTTCCAGCAATATTTAATTTAACCGTTTGATTAGTTGCTGGATAAATATCTACTGTTGTTGAATATTCTATTAAAGATGCATTTATATAACTAAAAATAGCTGAAGTATTTGATCCTGTACATGTTTGAACCATACAAAAATGATACCAATTATTATAAGGCCAAGTTATTGTTGTATCTGATACACTATTTGAATAATATACAAAATTAAATCCAATAGAACTTCCATTACTATTATTATTACTAGTATAGCCTAAAAAATAATTACTAATATTACTTAAATTAATAAGATTAATATTAATAGTATAATATGAAGGTAAATATACCCAAAAACATAAAGAGTAACCTATACCTGAAGTTGTTCCTCCTGTAATAGTAAAATTATCTGATGTTATAACATAATTATTATTTCCATTTAAAATATTTTTAATTAAAGCAACTGTAACAGAATTATTTGTAATATTTGTAATATTTCCATTAGTTGAATTAACGTTTATACCTACTGAATTTCCTGATGCTGAATTAGTTAATAAATTACTTCCGTCAAATTTTAACCATATAATATCTGGAATAGGAACATTACTAGAAAATATATTTATTGTATTTATTAAATCATAATTATACATATTTGATATATCAGTATCTGATAATGGTTTTCCATACAATCTTATATTAGAATAAAAAGTAAATGAAGAAAGTGTTTGGACATTATTATATCCTGATCCTGCTATATTTAATATTCCATTAATTGATGTTGTTGGATATGTAGTTTGAATTGCAGTATTATTTATTTTTATTCCATTTACATAATTATATACATTTGAACTATTTGTTCCAGTGCAAATGTGTACCATTGCAATATGATACCAAGAATTATATAAATTTGGATAAATAAATGAATTATTATCATAACTTCCATTTGAAACTATATTATTATTAACAGTACTACCATAGTACCAATTAGACATTTTATTAACTTTATAAGTATTAAAAAAATTTGTTTGAGATCCATAAACAGATGTATTTCCTAATAATGTAGATCCTATAAAAGTATTTGCTGTTAATATTGATGTACTATACAAAGTATTACTAGTTGTAAAAGCACACATAAAAGGTTGATTTCCAGGTAAACCATCTTTTGGTATATATATCCAATAACATAATGTGTACCCTATTCCAATTGTTGCTCCTGTTGGAATAGGAATACCATTTGAATAAATTAATGAAAAAATATTACCTGTAGTAACACCATTATTTTCACTTTTATTTATTAATAAAGAAACTGTTTTAGAATTTTTTGTAAAATTTAATATATTACCATTGTAAGGATAAAAATTAAATGTAGTACCAGAAATAGTACTAGAATTATTTAAAGGAATATAAGTACTACTATTATATGTTTTATTATAATTTACTGGATTATATGTAGTATTATCAAATTTCAACCAAACTAAATCTGGTGTATTTGGTATTGGTATTGGTATTTGTATATTTTGAGATGAATTTGAATAATTTGAAATTGAATAATTTATAGGATTAATATTACTATATACAGCTGCTATTTGAAATGTATAAGAAACTCCTACTAATCCACTTGAATAATTATAAGTATAATTATTACTACCCGAATTAAATGAAACATTACTAGTAGAAGATGTTATACCTAATAAACTAAAACTTGTATTTGAAATTAAATTATAACTTGTTGCACCAGCAACACCATTCCAAGATATTAATATTGAAGATCCTGATAAAGTTGCTATTGGTGTTGATGGTTGATTTAATAATGTTACTGAATTTGAATTATCTGAAATATTTTGACTTCCATCATTAGCAATATCTACAATTTGAAAACTAGATGTAGATCCACTTGGTATATTAGAAATAGTATAACTATATGACCCTGAATTATACATTATTCCAATAGTGCTATCTGTAATACCATTTAATACTATACCTGGTATACTAGAAATAGAAGAAAGAGATGGTATTATATTATATTTTGTTGCACCAGTAATTTCATTCCAAGTTATAGTTATTGAACCGGTTGAATCACTAACACCTAATATTGATGATGTTGCTGTTACTGATGGTACAGATAAATATGTTATTGGATTTAATGCGACCGATGGAACTGATGATACTGGTATTATACTAGTATTTATAACAGAAACTACTTTAAATATATAACTTACACCAGGTGTTACTGTAACTGAATAACTATTTGTTTTAATACCATACACATTTAATGTATTATCAGAACAAATTAAATTATAAGTCAATAAATTTGATAAATTATCCCAAGATACTATTATATTATTAGGTGGTGACTGAACTACTGAAGTTATTGTTGGAGTTGGTGGTTGCACTATTGCATATATTTGATTATTAACTAAATTAAAAGTTAATGACATAAATATAGATTATTAACAAAAAAAGTTATTATGTTTATTATTTACAATAATAATAAAATAAAAAATGAATATTTTTATGGAATTTTTTATCCCTTTACATCTTCGGAGGAATCGACCTCGAAATTTGAAAGTAAATGAAAATATTCGTTTTGTTTTACCAAATAATACATAAATAATTAGAATCCAGGTTCGTCTGTGAATATTTGGGTAGATGACATATTGAATGATTTGTTATTCGTAACAACATTCATAAAATCCATGAAATTACTGTCTAAATTGAAATAAATAAATGATCCTAAACAACTAGAAGCAAAAATAGTAATCGCATCTTTTACTAAATATTTCATAGGTTTGAATTCTTTGTCTATATATTTCATTTCAACGATTTTAGAAATTACAAAAATGCATGTAATTATAATAGCAATCATAAAGACTTTTTCGATATTCTCCATTCTACAAATAAATATATAAAAAAGACTTTTTTTATATATATTTTAATACGCGTAGGTTCCCCTGAAACCCCTCCTTTGATAATATTAATTGTATTGTATTTGATATTAATCGTTTGGTTAATATTAAGTTGTTTATCAAGTTATTTTCTTTAAGGGAGGGGTTTAAGGGGAACCGTAGGTTCCCTTAGTTTAATTCTTCTACACCATCCAACACATAATCTTGTGATGAAGAATCTATTTTTTTCTCATCCTCGTCTAATAAATCAAATCCACTCAGATCTATAGTATCGTTTGAAATACGGATACGATCATCCTCATAATCACTATCGCTTTGTTCTTCTTCTAATTTTCGCTCAATAGCCCGAGAAGTATTTATTTCATCGAGTCTTTCTAATGTTTTGGGTTCATCGTCTTTTTTCTTAATACTAATATCATTGTTATCATTGTTATCATTGAAAGTCAATCGTGTAACCACATCTTCATTGTCTATATTCTTTATTGCAGGAACAATCGGTAAAGTTCCATCTTCGTCCTCATCTTCTTTTTGTGATGAAGAACCCTCTTTCTTTTCTCCTCCTTCTTTTTTCTCTTGTTCTTCCTCTTCAATATTTTCAATAATAATTTCTTCTTCTTGTTCTACCGATTCATCTGTATAAGCCCGTATGATTTCTTCCGTAGGAATACTATCACGAATGGCCGCTAAAATACATTCTTGTACCATAACTTCCAATTCTCTTTGATTTCTTTGTACCATCAATGGAGTAATATTTTTTTCGAATAAATACACATTTTTATAAACTTTTCGCGCAACATTGATATAAACTTTATGGATGAAACTATCTAATTTGGGTATAGAAATATCTATTTTCTTCTGTTTGTTTCCCACACGAATACATGTAAGAACTTTCAATTGAATAATATGTACGCAAGAAATTAAATCTTCTAAATAATTGCATCCACTACGTTCAATGATCCGTTTTCTTTCTTCTTCTATAATTTCATTGTTCCATTTTGGTACACGCGACAACAAATTCTGGAATGTCATCAAATATTTATTTACCTCGTCATTATCCAAACATAATTTCCATGATTCGTTGAAAATGGATCTTATACCTTCGATTACTAAAGGCGTAAAAATACTTATTAAACGACTGCACCATTCGTTCCTAGATTCTTGTAAATTAGAAATGACAAAATCGTCCATATTATAATTCCATCATACATTTTACGTCTTTATTTGAACGTAAAAAAATGAAATCCAACATATACAAAATCAACGTTTTTTCACATCTATATTCGGCTTTAATATTATCATAGCAAATACAATAAGTAGATTTATCAATCGTATCTATTTTTTCTGATGATTCTATCCAATTTATTAGGTCCAAACATGAAAGTCCTTTTTCATATAATTCTGTTGAAACTTCGACCAATTTTTTATGATCGGTTTCTTCTGAAAAAAGGTTCTCCATTTTTTCCTCCATATAATTCGTTTGTTCTTCTGTGATTTGAATCGAAAAATCCCGATTTATTGAATATTTGTGTAAGTTTTTGATTTCCCCATTTTCTACATATTCGGGAACATAAATCTCGCAAAATCGAGACAATATTGGATTCAATAATTTGTTTTTATTTTCTACAATAATGAAAAATCGAGTATTGTAACTAAAAAGTTCAATACATCGTCTCAGAGCCGATTGTGCGTCAATAGTTAAATATTCAGCATTTATTAATACAATCGTTTTGAAAATGACCCCATTATTTGATTGTATATTGGTTTTCGCAAAAAATTTGAGTTCTTCACGAATAAATTTTATACCCTTACCTTGGGCGCAGTTGACAACCATAACATTCGTCTTTATTTTTTGCTTATCATTTTGATATATTTTATGCAAAAATTGATCGACTATTGTTCGTTTCCCTGAACCTGAATTCCCGTGAAAAATGATATGAGGTATTTTATTTTGTTTATGAAAATAGTCTAATTTTGATATAATATCTTGGTGAATTAGGAGTAATTGATTTTGTTTTTCTTGTATATCATTTTCTATTTTATATATCATTTTGTTTTGCATTTTATTGTATTATAAAGTATATTAAAATTGATTTTATATTTGTAATACGAATAATTGTATAATATACATTATACATTATACAATTACTATTTTTGCCAATTTATTATTGAATTATTCTAGGATAGAATATGTCAATACTACAGATGATTATAATATATTACAAAATAATGAAAGATTACTTGTTTTTTGATTATTTTTTATATTTTTTTCAGGAAAATATTATTGGTTTCATCTGTTCTCTGTTTTTACAATATTCATTTGTTTTGTAAAAAGGTATCTTTCATAATGCATGGTTTTACGATGTAGATTACAATTCAGACATGCAATAACGACATTGTCCTTATTATGTCCTAATTCATTATCCATCCTTTCCAAAGTCCATTGGACGGGTTCTCTTACATTTTCATACAAAACATGGACTCTTTTTTTACAATAAAAACATAGGTTCTCTATTTCTAACATTAATTGGAGAACCTGTTCTTTTTTTATAAAGATTTCTTCTTTGTATTTATCCTTTTTCAAGTCTTGGGAACGATATCCTCCTAATTTTTGTTGTAATTGTTGTTTTATAAATTTACAGGGATTAATATCTATTATGTTGTTTTCATACAATTGTTTCACGTATTCGAGCTGTTTTTCGGGTAATAATTCATAGGCTTCAAATTTCCATTCTTCTGTGGTTGTTATTACTCTTTTTTTGGGTATTTTGGGTGTTATTTCTAAAACGTTCTCAGATTTTTTATTTCGTTTCTTTTTTTCAAATAAACTAGAATCTATACAAATATCTTTTTTATCGTTTTTTTCTCCGTTTTTTTCCTCGTTTTTTTCCTCGTTTTTTTCCTCGTTTTTTTCCTCGTTTTTTTCCTCGTTTTTTTCCATATTTATTATAAAGAATATTATGTAAAATAACTATAGATAATTTTACGGAGAACTTACTATTATTTTTTAATGAAAAATATCAAAAAGTCAAAATCGTAGGCCCCCCCCTGCTATTTTGACTTTTTTACTACTTTGTATAATAAAATGGAAGATTTTTTGGAAAAAGGACAATTATTAATTGTCCTTTTTTGATTTTCTGAAAAAGAAATTTACAAAGGCCCTTAAAAAAGTGGATTGAAAGCATAATGCAGTAAATCCCGAAAAAATGTCCGAAAAATGTGTTAGCGTAACTTTTTATCAATACTTATTCAATACTTTTAATGTATCCATACTTATAATGATTAAAATGTATTATTAAAGTATTATCATATATTTTCATAGCATATACAGTTATAATTTATTAATATATTTTTAATACTTTATAATCATATTTTTATTATAGTATTAAATTATTATTTAATATTTTGTTTACAAATATAGTAACAAATAATTATAAAAAAATATAATAAAACAATTATCGAGCAAATAATTTATGCATTAAAGTATTATTATGTTAAATATTTAAAAAGTCAAAATCGTAGGGTCCCCCCTACAATTTCATAAAAATGAAAGAATTGTATAATAAAATGGAAGATTTTTTGGAAAAAGGACAATTAATAATTGTCCTTTTTTGGTTTTCTGAAAAAGAAATTTACAAAGGCCTTTTAAAAAGTGGTTTTAAAGCATAATGCAGTAAATCCCGAAAAAATGTCCGAAAAATGTGTTAGCGTAACTTTTTATCAATACTTATTCAATACTTTTAATGTATCCATACTTATAATAATAAAAAGTATTATTTATGTATTAATAATAATTTTAGCATGGTTTATGATAAGATCTTGTTAATATAATATTAATAGTTTGTTACGATTATTATTAATAAGTATTTATTTGTTATTTATTTATTTGTTAGCAAATTAAGTAATAATATTTTTTAAGAAAGGTGATATTTGTAATATTATGAGTGATAAATTTTGTATTAAATTATTATTACATATAAAATATTTAATTAAAAATTTATATAAATACTTTTCTTTAGATAGTTTAGGAAAAATGGATGAAGAAAAAGTATTAAATAAGTATTTCTGTGAAAAATGTGATTATAGTGCAAGCCAAAAATGTAACTATGATAAGCATATATTAACTGCAAAACATATTTTGAATACAGAAAAAGTATTAAATAAGTATTTCTGTGAAAAATGTGATTATAGTGCAAGCCAAAAATGTAACTATGATAAGCATATATTAACAGCAAAACATAAATTAGATAAAAATAGTATTAATATTATTAAACAATTCAAATGTAATTGTGGAAAAATTTACAAATATAGTCAAGGACTTCACAAACATAAGGAAAATTGTGACTATGATAAAATAAAAAATAAAATTTTAGATTCATCTTCTGTTTTTGAAATAATAAAACAAAATAATGAATTCAAAGAATTACTTATTCAACAAAATAAACAAATTCAAGAACAAAATAAACAAATTCAAGAAAACAATAAAGAACACTTTTTACTTATAAATAAATTTATTGAAAGAGAACCGACAAATGTTATCAATACAACAAATAATAATAATCAAAGTTTTAATTTGAATGTGTTCTTGAATGAAACATGCAAAGATGCTATGAATATAAAAGAATTTATTGATAATCTGAATCCAACATTGGACGATCTAGAAAACGTGGGTGAAAAAGGATTCGTAAAGGGTATTTCAGAAATTATTCTGAAAAGCTTGAGAGGAATGGAAGTGAATAAAAGACCTATCCATTGTACCGATATAAAGAGGGAGATCGTATACCTAAAAGAAGACGATAAATGGAACAAAGATGATACCAATAATTCCAAAATGAAGGAACTAATAAGGAAAGTAGAAAACAAAAATTTTTGTAATATTTGTGAATGGCAGAATAATCATCCTGATACAAGAATTCTAGATTCTCCGGATTATATG